>Ga0163199_1000021_pt1 | contig 120435 bp, 88 predicted proteins | sample PL_2010_150m_FD_113537 | JGI IMG/M metagenome (GOLD analysis project Ga0163199, IMG submission 113537) | Freshwater microbial communities from Powell Lake, British Columbia, Canada to study Microbial Dark Matter (Phase II) - PL_2010_150m | ecosystem: Environmental > Aquatic > Freshwater > Lake ...
CCGAATTGCCCAAACCGCTCATACAGCACGTTTTCCATCTTCTTTTCAGCCTCCACCCGCTTCAGGGGGTGGTAGAAAAAATCCTCATCGAATACAATTCCGGCATGTTTGTTCCACCAGGAGGGATGAAATACCACATCCACCGGAAGCATGCGTGACCGGATAAACGGATTTTTGGAATAATCGGCCATCCTGAACTATACCAGTATTTTAGTGGTTCCGCCCTGAGTCAGGTTAATGTCCATGTTCGGCAGGTTCTTTTCCCAGGCACCCGCGGTGAAATCGGGAATATCGATGGAATTGGAACGGTTCAGCACCGACCACTCGCTCAAGGGCCCAATGGAACTCCAGGCTGCTGCATCATACACATCCTGATCGAGGGGCAGCCCGTTGTGCAGACAGTCGATGAGACGCCAGTCCTCGAGCAGGTCGCCTCCGCCGTGACCGCCCACTTGCTTGGTCAGCTCGCTGATCCTGGTAATAATGGCCGGGGTATATTCTTTTGCAATAGCGTTAAATTCCTCCTGAGGGACCCAACCGCTGAGATCCTTTGAGATCCTGGCCGGCAGCGGATATTCAAGTGCCATCCCTTTGGTTCCGGTGATTCCGTGAATCACGGTATGTGGTCCGCGGGGGGAGGTGGCATCGTGCTGAACCATGATAGTGCGGCCCTTAACAGTGCGGATGATGCTGGTATTGATGTTGCCGCGATAATTCTTATCTGCAAACGGCTTAAAGAAATCATCTTTGGCCGCCAGTTCTTTTGCTTTGGCACCCATCATGAAGTCGTTGCTCTCCATCGACACCAGGTAATCAAACCGGTCGCCCCGGTTGATGTTCATGATCTGGCATACTGAGCCCAAACCATGCGTTGGGTAAATATTGCCTTTTTTCGATGCATACAACCTAAGCCACCACATATTCCAATACATGGTTTTGGAAAAGTTGTTGGCCATCTTACTGGTGTTATAGGCACACTCGCCGTGAACGATCTCTCCGAAAAAACCCTTCCGGGCCATGTTCAGCGTGAGCACCTGGAAAAAACCATAGGCGTAGTTTTCGAGCATCATGCAATGTTTGCGGGTGCGTTCAGCAGTTTCCACCAGCTTCCAGCACTCTTCGATAGTCGCTGCGGCCGGAACCTCGGAGGCAACATGTTTTCCATGCTCCATGGCATAAACGGCCATGCCGGCATGCATGTAATATGGGGTAGTAATCATCACCAGGTCAATATCTTCCTGCTCACATAGCTTCATCCATTCATCTTTGCTGCCTGAGTAAAGGGTTGGATTATGGATGGTGCCATCGAGCCTTTTTTTAGCCGCAGCCGCCCGTTCAGGCAATAGGTCACACAAGGCCCTGATTTCAACGCCTTCGACATACCGCATCGTTTCCAGATGGGCCGGGCCGCGATTACCTAACCCGATGATCCCGATCCTGACCTTTTCAATTTTCGGCGCGATATAGCCCGACATATTAAACCGCTGCTTATGCGATTTCTGAATATCCGGCGAGGAGGCAAATCCATGAAGGAAAGGGGTACCAGCCAGTCCGAGTCCGGCCAGACCGGTCCATTTTAAAAAATCCCTGCGGTTATTCTTCATCGTATGAATTTTTTATCGGGTTAAATTGCTTTTTGAAAAAAGACAGCAAACTGGGAACATCCACCACATGGCCTTCCGGATGGGCAACCAACGTGACGTTTTCAGGCCTGCTGTAATTGGTGTAGCTCACCTGAATCTCTTTTAAAGCTGCCCGAGCGAGTTCAACGGTGAAATCCGTCGGGGGTTCTTTCAGTCCGTTCTGGCACAGCAGCAACCGGGGGGCAATCAATGAGTAGATATCGGCATAATCAACCAATTCCCTCAATCCCGGGAATTTCCAGCACATGCAGTGACCCTGCTCCATCTGATCCATCCGGGTAAGAAAACCGGCACTCACGGTGGCTTTGATGCGCTGGTCCATGGCACCCAGCCACATGGCCATTTCACCGCCAAGAGAGAGCCCTGCGCACCCGATTCTGGTTGCGTCGACCGAGATGAGTGATTCCAGATAGTCGATGCACCGCATCGCATCCCAGAGCCGCTCGCCCATCAGGGTGCGGCCTGCTTCGTAAACTTCATGCTGACTCACCACCGGTGCAATGGTCACATAATTGCGGACGGCCAGCTCCGCTGCAAAGGCTTTATACGGCGACTCCTTATCATAAACACTGTAAGGCTTACCTCCATGTCCGTGAATACACACAACCGCCGGCCAGGGGCCATTGGTCAGGAGTGGAAAGGTAACGATAACCCGGATCCGTCGGTTCGCAGTAGAATTGATCTCGACCTCCTTCACCAGGTAATCACCTTTATTTTCGGTAAGGATCTCATTCGGATTCAGGGGAATACTTTTCCCGGTTGCCAGAAGATCATCGATATTCAGAAGACCGCTCAACTTGGCCCGGACTTCCTTTTGCCAGATCTGAGCCTTTTTGGCCGAGCGGGTCGAATACTTCATCGAACGCTTGTTTTGGGCAATTGCTGAGGTGCTCAGGGCCAGTAAAATCAAAACAAAAGCCAGCGTGAACCAACCGGAGATCCGCATTTTGATAGTATCCTTCATGGCGATTAATTTTTACCTAAGTTAGGATTTTAATTGAAGTAAAAGGGTTGAGATTCCAATTCAGAATTCCGAATTACGAACTTAACAGATTCAAGTATTTATGAAGTAGGAATTTACAACTTCTTGATTACCTGAATCTCGCACCTCGGCATTCGGAACTCTAAATTCGAATCTCTTCCTTCATTTTTATACCTCTCCGTGGTGAGTGTTTACCTATTAATCCATACTGTCGACCCGCCTGTATCCTTGGCATCGGTATCTGAATTTCAACTTTGTCCCCTGATTGCCAGGTGCGTTTGATGGCGACATATCCATTCTCCGCTTTGGCCGTGATGGATACGTTGCCGCTCCAGGGATAATCCGTTTTCTGAACCATCTCGATATCCGTTCCGGCCACTTTTTCAACCTTGATGGTACTCCCAATGTACAGGTTAATATAAATGCCATCGGCACTCTTGACGTAGGTCCAGGTGGGTATCATCAGCAGGATACGGGGGATATTTCCCACGCAGCACGGACAAACATGCCACGAACCCCGTGGCTGGCTGCCGGTGAGCGGGTTATCATAATAGAAATTCATAGCATCGAGATCGAGTGCGCCCAGCAAGGCATTGTAAATGGTCTCCTCATACAGATCGGCATATTTCGCATCATGGTAAGAGAGGTTCATCTTATAATCGAAAAAGATCAGGCCGCAGCTTGAGCAGGCTTCACAGTAAGCATTATTGCCCAGGGAGTAATTGCCGCCAAAGCCTTCGCTGGTTTCCCCGCTGCGAGCTTGATGTAGCTGTCGCCCCGGCCATTGCCTTCCATATCGTTGACAAACCGTCCAAAGCGGACCAATGCCTGTTCCATCTCCTGATGGCCATCGAACCAGGGCTTTTTACCTGGTCCGAGATTAGCCACCCAGCAGTCGGCCAGTTTCTTCGCTGCATCATATAGCCGCTTGTCTTTGCCCTCTGTCAGGGTGTAGTGATTTATAGCAGATTCGATAAAATATCCAGCCGTGTATCCTTCATGGTTGCCCCGGGTTTCGGGTGACCACCTTTCGTGCCAGCGGGCCGTATCGCGCAGGGTATAGGCAGTCTGCAGGTAACCATCTGGCTCCTGGGCAGCCAGGATCTTGGGAATAGCGTTTGGTGTACACCACATCCAGCCTTTGATGCGGCGGTGGTAAATGCACTTTGACTTTCAGGTCCGATGAGGAGCTCAACTTGCCTTCGGTGGCTGTTAATGTCAGGATATAATCGCCCGGTTTGGATAAAACGGCTGTGGTGCTGATGGATTCCGGATTCTTAAATTCCACTTTCCCCGGACCGGATTTTTGGGTCCAAACCGTTTTATTTACTGGAGTTACCGACTTCAGGCTTCCCGACAGATAAGTTTTCCCACCGGCCATTACATCACGCTCGGCCCCTGCGGTAACAATCGGTGTTATGTCCGGTGAACCAGGCGATTGATATACGATCCATTCCTGGACATTGTTCGGAAACAGGGTCGCCGAATCCACTTCAATCCTCAGCTTAGTGGTCTGAACCTCATCAAAAGTGGTGGTATTGAATTGCTTATTGACCAGTCCGAGACCTTTGGCATTTTTCACCGGAACAAATCCTGACCCATCCCAGTATTGCACCCGATAGGCCTTTGGGAGAGGGATGCCATTTTGATAACCAGGTTCTTTTTTGCCTGTGTGAATTGAATGTCTTGAGCAACCAGATTCAGTCCTGTAAATGCCAGAATGATGGCTGCACAGTTGAGAAGTGGGCGTATTCTTATCATAACTTTTGGTATTGAGGCAGAATGTTTAGTTAATGAAGACCTATTGTGAACTATTTGCCTAATGTGGTTAAGAACGATTACAACTTATTGCGCTTTGTTCTTATTACTTTCAGATATTTATTCCCGAGTTTGATATTGATCGGGCCATCAAACAGAAACGGTTCCCCATCAATGTGGAATTCATTGGAATCGGCCTTTATGGTGATCTCCTCCGAAGTTTTTATATATTTAACGTATTTCGATTCACTTAGACGTCCGAGAAACATTCGTAATGTAAAAACCGGATAAAAATAAAATGGGAATGGCTTAACCAGCACAATATCATAAACACCATCATTGGGTTTAGCTAAAGGAGCAATAAATGCATTATTGCCAAATTGTTTATTATTTGCAAAACAAATCATCTGAAAACGGCCAACAATTTCTTTTTTTTCAATTAAAATTGACGCATTGAAAGGTTTAAATTCAAATAATGATTTAATTGTCACAAAGAAATAGCTAATAAATCCTCGTATTTTTCCCATGTTAAACCGGTGTGCCACATAACTGTCGAAGCCCAGTCCGGCAATGTTAATGCATTCAATATCATTTATTTTCAAAACATCCAGATTAATCGTCTCACCGGCATGAATGTCATGCAGGAGGAATTTAATGTTTCTATTAAATTTCAGCTCAAAGGCAAAACCATTCCCTGAACCATTCGGAACAACGCCTAATATTTTATCTTCCCGGTTATACAAATATCGGGCGGCATCATGCACAGTGCCGTCGCCCCCAACAATAATAAAAACTGTATATTTTTCAAGGTTTTTCTCTAATACCTGCTTTATTGTTTCGTTTTTCGGGGTAACAATGTACGTCAATTCAGGATCCGACTTTTTTATTCTCCTAATGAGATGATGGTATCTCTTACTACCGGAGTTCGGGTTAATAATGAAAAGAATATCTGAATTTTCAATTGACGTCATAACTAAACATAATATTCAGCTAAGATACCATTTGTATTTGAGAACTTAAGTGAGATGCCTGAATCATGAAAAGCTCATACTTTTTCACTACCTTTGCGGGCTTTTTTAACGAAATATCAAATGATTACAGTTTCAAACCTCGGCATCCAATTCGGTAAGCGGATATTGTTCCAGGATGTCAATATGAAGTTTATCCCCGGCAATTGCTATGGAATTATCGGGGCCAATGGTGCAGGGAAATCAACCTTTCTGAAACTGTTGTATGGAGAAGTGGAAAATACAAAAGGATCTGTATCATTCGGTGCAGGTGAACGGTTATCGGTTTTGAAGCAGAATCACTATGAATTCGAAGATTGTGTGGTTTTGGATACGATTCTGATGGGACATGAACTGCTCTGGAATATCATTCATGAAAAGGAGATCCTCTACGCCAAGCCTGATTTTACTGAAAAAGACGGATTACGGGCATCAGAACTGGAGGAGAAGTTTACTGAACTGGATGGCTGGAATGCGGAGAGTAACGCTGCCAGCTTACTGAGCGGACTGGGGGTTAAGGAAGAACATCATAAAAAGTATATGCGCGAGTTGACCGGCAAGGAAAAGGTAAAAGTTTTGCTGGCCCGCGCCCTGTTTGGCAAACCCGATAATCTACTGCTGGATGAGCCCACTAACGACCTCGATCTGGATACCGTGGAATGGCTGGAGTATTATCTGTCCAATTTTGAGAATACGGTATTGGTTGTCTCCCATGACAGGCACTTCCTGGATTCGATCTGTACGCACATTGTCGATATTGATTTTAGCCGGGTACAACTCTTTGCCGGAAACTACAGCTACTGGTATGAATCGAGTCAATTGGCTCTAAGACAGCAACTTAATCAAAATAAGAAAGCTGAAGAGAAGAAGAAGGAATTGCTCGAATTTATCGCCCGGTTCAGTGCCAACGTGGCTAAGTCGAAGCAAACCACCAGCCGCAAAAAAATGATCGAGAAGCTGAATATCGAGGAAATCAAACCCTCCACCCGTAAATATCCGGGGATTATCTTTACCCCGGGCCGGGAGCCGGGGAATAACATACTGGAAGTCACCAACCTCACTAAAATCGTTGAAGGCAAGGTGCTGTTTAAGGACGTCAGTTTTGTCATCAATAAAGATGACAAGATTGTGTTTCTCTCCAAAGATACCCGCGCCATGACAGTTTTTTTTGAGATTATCAAAGGTCATCTCCAGCCCGACAGCGGATCTTTTGTTTGGGGCCAAACCATTGTAAAGGCCTATCTGCCATTGGAGAATGAGAAATTCTTCGAGAAAGATCAGACGTTGATTGAATGGCTTGGTGAGTTTTCCGAAGATACCAGCGAAAATTATCTGAGGGGATTTCTGGGCAAGATGCTATTCTCGGGTGAGGAAATTTACAAAAAGGTTAAAATTCTGTCGGGAGGGGAAAAGGTCCGCTGCATGATTGCCCGTATGATGATCCGCAATGCCAATGTGATGGTCCTCGATACTCCCACCAACCACCTGGACCTCGAATCTATTCAGGCTTTCAATAATACCCTGATAAAATTTAAAGGGAATATCCTGATGTCATCGCATGACCATGAATTCATCCAAACCATTTGCAACCGGATCATCGAACTCACTCCCAAAGGATTGATTGACCGGCAAATGGACTACGATGATTACATACTTGATGAGAAGCTGAAAGAGAAGCGGAATGCGATGTATTGAACTCAGGTTGTCAGTTGTCAGTTGTCGGTTTGACCCAGTGAAGCGTCAAGAGGTCCCGGCCTTCGCCGGGATGACAATAGCTTCTGCATAGTCAGGTGTTAAGTATTTTTGCCTTTCTATTTACAAACTCCTCTTCGGTAATAATTCCGCGTTGTTTCAAATCATACAATTTCTCCAGTTCAGCGGGTACATCTATTTTGCTATTTTGCTGTCCGGCAATAATTGCATTTGCTAATTCGGCAGCCTGCTTTTTAATCTGATTTTCCTTATATTCTTCCTGCATCCGGGTAATAGAGTCTTTCAGTTTCTTTGGATTTTCAACTGTGGAATAAGTGGTAGAACCAATTTCGGCTGCTGTCTGAATCTGAACATTCCCAAAACCAAAAACCTTACCCCAAAATGACTGCTGGTAAGAAACGTTATTTATTTTGTCGAGCGGGCTTTCTTTTGAGTTGTTGGAAAACACTCCAAATTCGTCGATGACTCTTAAGTTGGTAACAGCCCAGATATTATTATTTCTTTCGACAACTTTGTAAATAAAGTATACTGCTGCACCCAGAACTAGTATATATCCATAACCGCCAATTAAAAAACCTATTATTATTGAAGTTACGAGCAGAATAAGAAAAGGAATAATCAAAGTAAACAAATGCGGTTTTGTTACGAGAATTACTTTTTCGTCCTTTTTTAATTGTGTTTTCATCATTTTTTTAGTTATATCGGTAAATTATTTCTTCATATAGCTGATCAGCACATCTTCAATCTCAGCTCATATTCCCGGCTTTCTCCGGGTGCCAGTATGATCAGAGTTCCATCCTTTCTTGCCTGACTTTGCCCGGTCGTCAGGTTAGTGCCCGGCTCGAGCGCGGTCACGTATTCGCCCTTGCCCCAGTGCTGCCAGTTGATGAGCCAGGGCAGCTGATCTTTCCGGAAGCTGATTTCAAGGCCTATGCTAAGAGCCGGGTTATAGGCGCTGCAATGGCAGAATCCGGATTCGTCTGCTACGGCATCGATAAAGGCACAGGCTTCACCGCCATCCTGATGGGAATCCATCGGTTCAGGGCATTCGCGGAAATTTCCACCTTCATGGAAAATTTCATTATCCAATTTATTGCCGCGGGATTTCCAATGACCATTACAGTTGAGCTTCGTTCCTGCATCGATCAATGGCCAGCCCATATTGCAGTGATACAGAATCATGTGAGGAGCCGGACTGTTTCCCCGGTTGATTACCCGGTCATTTATTTGAATCTCTGGCACCCCGAGTGTCCCGGAAATGGTTCGCTCCAATTCGAGATGGGGCCCGAAAACCTTTGATTCCCGAACAATGCCGGAGATACTGAAATCCACCTGGCCGTTCTGTGGATCAGGCTGTTTGATGGAAATGATTTCGGCCGGGATATTGCTGATCCGGCCATGGAGGCCGCGCTCGCCGTGTTCATCTGAGTCCGGACTGCCCATGTTACTGATGCCGCAGGTAGTTACCAGGCCGCCGCCAAAATTGCGCAGCCATTCCAATCCCACCATGGCAGCCTGTTCTGGTGGCCGGATTCCTGCCCTGCTGATCCAGGCCAGCCCGTGCTGGTTATAAAAGGCTTCGGCGATGTCCAATCCCCTGTCGACAACTACTTTATATCTAAGTCCGGATCCGGTATTGATCCAGGCTATGCGCACGCCGCGTCCGGCGCCGTTGTCCAATACCGACGTTTCGATGCCGCCGATCTGCATCGGATGACTGATCTTGTTTTCGCAGCTAATCATGGCAGATATTATCTTATTTAATTTTTTTATAGCTGATTAATAACGATTTGGGTTTTTCTTTAAGTAATAAATCGAGATTTTCCATCAATTCTTTTCCTGATTTATTTAGCCGGATATTTTCGTCTTCAAAAAACAATTCATAGGTGCCACTGATTTCAAGGCCTCTGAATTTTACGCTGATTTTTTCGATCGGACAAGCCGGCCTGCGGAATGCTACAATGATTCCGTCTCCTTCTTTAGACCGGTTCATCTGATAGGCCAGCCAGATGCTGTCGGAGGTGATATTCTTATTGGGAGTCAGAGGATAATAATCGGCATAATAAAATGGCCTTAATCTTTTATAATCAGCAATATATTTCTGCAAATCGGGAATGGTATACCCGCCGTTATCCAGGTCCCAGGAAGTAACCATGGCGCTGCTCATGCTGGAGCGGAACGTATAGGGGTTCAGGGTGATATTTCCCGTACCGTGGAGCGGCAGGTAAAAGTTCAGGCCATAGGTATGACACTGATAACCATTGGGTTCGCCATAGGCGTAATCGGTCCTCCACAATGGCGAACTTCGGGATGTCGTTTCCAGGTCGATCCGCCGGCCGCCACTCGCACAGTTGTCAATAATCAGATTCGGGAACCGCTTGAGCAGACCATCCCAATAAGCATACAATCCCTCGATATGCCGTATCTCCGACATTCCTTCCCGGCCGGGCTTGTCGTTATACATCCAGTAATACCAGGGATCGAAATTGAAGTCCTGGCGGTAATAATCGATTCCCTCCTTCTGGATCATGTCACCGATATATGTTGTCAGCCATGCACAGGCTTCCGGATTGCCGAGATTAAACAGGGCGTTTTCCCTGTTAACTTTATTATAAGGTTCCCGGATCACAGAATCGGGTACGCGGATGAGCCATTTGTCAAGGTCCTTATCCCATTGTGTTCCTTTAAAAACCCGTTCCGGTTCAAACCACAGGATAAACTTGGCACCCACTTCGTGAACAGCATCGGTAACTGGTTTAAGCCCATTGGGGAAAGCGATCTTGTTTACCGTCCAGTTGCCAACATTAGCCCACCAGACTCCGCAGCCTGTATACCAGCCGGCATCGATCCAGAGAACTTCCGGAACCACGTTGAACTGACGATACCTATAAGCCATGGCAATAGCATAATTCTCAGTTGCACAGCTATATTCGTTACAGGGTGAAGGTCCGCCGTAGCCCAGACCGCCGGCAAAAGGAAGTTCGTTCGGCTTGCCGTTGATCATCCGGGTATGATGGGTCAGGATAAACTGCCGGAACTGGTTATGTCCGGCCATCCGGTCTTCTCCCTTCCAGAAAAGAAGTGCAATCCGGGGTGTCCGGATCTCCTCACCGGGATAAAGGAACAGTTTCAGGCGTTCCATTCCTGATTCCAGGTTTACCGTTTGTTTACCCGATTGGGTAACATTGGCATACCACTTACCAGACCAGCCTACCGCGGTAATGATCCCATGGCCTCCTGGCATTTCCAGGTTGAAGAACGGAAATGCAGTGTTGTCCGATGAGCGACCGCCGTCCGGAGTCATGTAAATGGATTGACCCGATTTGAGTTCATCGCTCAGGTATTCAAAATCGGTGCGTCTGGCACTGCTGCCCAGTGAATGATGCAGGATAACTGGTCCGGCCTGCTCATAACCAAAAGCGTAATCGATGGCCTTGACTTTTTCCAGTACCGGTGAATTCTGTCCCTCTCCGTTCCTGAATTTCACTACCCATTCCACGGCAGGAAAATCGGTAAAACACGTAACCAGGCAGGTTGCGGTGAAGCCTGATTTGCGGTCGCGCCAGGAGTATTTCAATTCCTGGACTTTGGGATCGGCTTGCGGAAGTTTCTCGGCGCGAAATTCCCAACTGCGGATGAAAGTTTTCGACTCTTTCCCACCATACAAAAAGGAGAATGGCGGTATTTTGTTCCCGGCAAAGTTTTGTCCGGCCCAGTGAACCGCATCGAATTCAGTCTTTGAAGATTTTATCTGTGATTGACTAATTGTCTGATTAGCAGCAAACAATGCTACCATCATAATCAGGTTTAACAAAATTTTTCTTTTCATGATATTTATGTATTACACCTCTTCAGGTACAACATAGGGTTTGCGGTAATTGCGGGTCAGCATCAGATCGGCTTCGGGATCGTTGGCGAATTTCTCATAGCTTCCCATGAAATGAAGTTCGCGTCCCAGGCGGTAAGAAATATTGGCCAGGTGGGGCAGTGCAGCCGAAAGATGACCCTCCTGAATGTCGCAGTTCAGGTCGGAATCCTTGCCCGAGCGGATTGCATCGATAAAGTTGGCAAAGTGCTCCGATCCGCCGGGAGCCGCCCGGAAGCTGGGATCTGCAGGTGCTGTCGAATCTTCGGGTGGTGAAGCGGCAAACGGCTCCTTCTCGCGCTGTTTGTATGCTTTCCAGGTGCTGCCGTTCAGCTCAAGATAACCATCTGTTCCGTAAAAAAAATTCCCGATCATGATGCCTAATTTGGATTCGTCGTTCGTATACCGGCCGCGGGTCTCGAACTCCAGCATTTTCCCGTCATCGTATTTGAATACCGATGTTTGAGTATTTGGCGTTTCCTGAGAACATTCCTTCGGATTGATTCCGTAAATCCCGCCGGAGGAAAAGACGGTTGCCGGGTGATCGTTCTTGTTCAGTCCCCATCGTGCGATATCGAACTGATGGGGTCCCTGGTTGCCGGTATCGCCGTTGCCAGTATCCCAGTGCCAGTGCCAGTTGTAGTGCACCCGCTTTTCATTGTAAGGCCTCCAGGGGGCAGGTCCGAGCCAGGTATCATAATGTAAAGATGCCGGCGGTTCGCTGTCGGGAGCGATACCAAAGGAATCACGGGGCTTAAGACAGAGGCCGCGGGCCATATAGACCTCACCGATTCCACCCTCATGAAGCAGCTTTATGGCTGCAATAACGTTGGGAATCGAACGGTTCTGGCAGCCGACCTGCACTCTGACGTTATACTTCCGGGCAGCCTCAACCATCTTGCGACCCTCAAAAACATTGAAGCAGGCAGGCTTTTCCACGAACACGTTCTTTCCGGCCTGGCAGGCCCGGATGGTGCCCAGCGCGTGCCAATGGTTCGGAACGGCAAAAGAGACTGCATGGATCTCCTTGTCGTCGAACACGCGCCGCATATCCCATTCGGTGCCCGGCCGTGATCCGGTGAGCTCCTCGGCCAGCTTTAACCGGTCGGGAAAGAACTGCTCGTCAACATCACAGAGGGTTTTCAGCCTGATATTCCGGTTTTCCTTCAGACTGGCCCATTTGCGGATATGGGTTTCCCCTTGTCCGTGTATCCCGATGACACAGAGGTTAATACGCTCATTGGCCCCGATGATCGAGGCATAGGATTTTGCGGTAAAGCCCAAGCCTCCGATGGCAATGCCGGCAGACCCGACCAACCCCTGCTTAATAAAATCTCTTCGTTCGGTCATGATATAAAGTTTTGTTTATTGGTTAGTTTTCCATTGGTCTTTGAGTACCTGAAATGCCTTGGGAAGGTTTTCGCTTTTCCAGGATCCCTCAATCGAAATTCCGCCCCGATACCCGATCTTCTTCAGTGCAGCGAAATAGGGGCGAAAATCATCCCCTGCCATACCGGGAGCTGTGCGGTCCCGGATTTCTGCGATATGACAATGCACCAAATAGTCCCCTGCTTCAAGCAGCGCTTCCGGTCCCTCTTTCTCCCGCATCATGTGGAAAATATCGGCCATCACCCGGATATTCGGATCATTTACCTCCCTGACGATGGCCAGCTCCTCCCTGACCGTATTGATAAAATTGGTTTCCGATTTCTGCAGGTTTTCGATGGCCACTGTTACCCCGTATTTCCTGGCGATCGGTCCCATCTCTTTCAACAAGTTGATGAACTGCTCCCGCGCCCGCTGCCGGTCAAATCCCTCAGGAATTGAACGGGCCCCGCTACTGCCAAAAACGATAATCCGGATCCCAACGGATGCCGCGTGCCGGAATGCAACTTCGGCATATTTAAGAACCGTATCGGGTTTTGCAGCCGGACCAGTTACCTTCAGGGTTCCCGGCAGGAAGCCGTTGCAGGCGATCACCGGAAGCGGGCATGTATCGAACTCCTTCATCTTTTTGGCAAATTCCGCATCCGGTTTGCCGGGCATCAGGTCGCGCCCAACACTCCCCTCCACATAAGCAAATCCGATATCTTTAAGTGTATCCGCATAGGTCAATGAGGTGCAAACTCCAAAAGTCACCTGCCGGCCGGAGAGGTCGGAATGGAGAAATTCACCGACAAGTTCCTTCCAGATAACATATCCCTTCCGGTTCATGTGAAGTCCATCCTCCAGGAAAATATCGCTTTTTGGATTCCCGTCAGCGCCAATCATTTTATCCCATACATCCAGATAATAAACATTCGGTCGGTGCAGGGTGAATTCTTTTAAAAGCTTATTAAAATCCAGATAGGCTTTCTTTAAATTCCATCGGGCGATGCTTGGTTTGGCCGAAATGAAACAAATGGTGGATTGCGGCAGCTTTTGCCGGATCAATTGAACCAGCTTGCCGGCTTCCGCAATAATATCCTCTATCTTTTTCCCGGAAGCAATATCATTATCCCCTTCGTAAATAAGGACTGTTGCCGGCCGGCACTGGAGGATCAGGGTATCAGCATAATAGAGTAAATCGCTCATATATGATCCGCCAAAGCCTCTGTTTAAAACAGTAAGGTCTGGGAAATCCTTTTGTAGATTGGTCCAGGTTCGTATGGTTGAACTGCCGGTGAACAAAACCAGATTACCGACCAAAGAATAATCCGTGGTGTCAGCTTTAAATTGATCGATCTCGCTTTGAAAGCGGCCAGGATTCTGAGACACAGCTGACTGAAGAAGCAAGAAAACAGTGAGAATTGCGAGAGCAAAGCGTTGCATATTTTAAACTTTTTCTAATCCCGTTAGTGCTTGAAAAGATACGCTTTTCTATTCAAAATCCTTCCGAATTTTCCCCTTCCTGCATGTCCTGAATCAATCGTTCCGGTGAAATCTATATCTTTAGATTATGAAAACTATAACCCTTCTCCCTATCCTGCTGCTGGCAGCTTCATGCAGCATCATGCCGGCGAAAAAAATCTATATTTCCGCCGAAGGCAACGACATTAATAACGGTTCGAAAACCCAGCCTTTGCAAAATCCTGAGGCCGCGCAGCAGGCGGTACGCAAAATCCGGACTGAAAAACCCGGGCGAAATATCAAAGTTATTTTTGGTAAAGGAACCTGGTATCTGACTAAATCACTGGTATTTACAGCAGAAGATGGCGGTTCCGGCAAGTGTTCGGTCACCTGGGAGGGAGCTCCCAATGGTAAAACTGTTTTTTCAGGCGGCAGGGTGATTGCCGGTTTTCACGATGCCGGTTACGGGATTTGGTGGGCTAGCGTGGACTCTTCCATTTATTTCGAACAACTATATATCGATGGGATCCGGGCTACCCGGGCACGAACGCCGAACCGGACTGATTCACTTCCGCGGATCTATCTGAATAAATCAAGATGGGTATATAACCCCGATTCATCGGTGCAAAACATCACAGTTGAAGTTAAGGACAGAGGATATTTTGCGAACCTGATGCCATTCGAAGAATTTGAAATGGTGGTCTTTAAGGACTGGACCACCTCCCGCTTTCATGCAACCGGTTTGAAAACCAGTGATCCGGCCGAAGTTTATCTGAAACCTCCTTTTGCCTTATTTGATGGACCTTACAACTCCATATTTGCCGGAAACGCCAACCGGTACAGCTGTTTTCTGGAGGGTGATCCGGCCTTTTTGGATGAGGCGGGTGAGTGGGCACTCGATCGAAAGGCTAACCGGCTCTATTATAAGCCGCTACCGGGTCAATCTTCAGGCAAAATCTTGGTAATAGCCCCGATTGTAGATCAGTTGGTGATTTTAAAGGGGATAAGAGGAAGACCAATTGAGAATTTTGAGTTCAGAAGTATACAGTTTCAAGAGTGTGCGTACTTATTGCCGGAATTCAGCCACGACGGGATGCAGGCTGCATTTTACTATCCGGGTAATACGGAGGCGACGGGGGGAGCCGGACTGGTGAATCCGGCCATCGAAATGACATGGACGGTGAAATGCAGGATTACCGGTTGCCGGATCAGCCATGCCGGAGGAAACGGTATCTATCTGCGGGAAGGGTGCCGGGATAATCGTTTGGAACGCATGGTTGCAGAGGATATCGGCGGTAACGGGGTGATGATCGGTCTGAACTATGATCCTAAAGAAGATACCCTGCTGCTGCCCTTTAATAATTCGGTAGTAAGATGCGAGGTTTGCCGGACCGGTGTTTCCTTCCAGGGTTCTGTTGGAATCTGGCTGGGATTCGGAGCTAATAATGAAGTATCAACCAGCGAAATATACGATATGCCCTATACAGGGATTTCCGTGGGATGGCAATGGAATCCCCTTCCAACCTCGTCGCACGACAACCGTATTCTGAACAATAAGATCCATCATGTGATGCAGGTACTTGGGGACGGTGGTGGTATCTACACCCTTGGATTTCAGCCTGGATCCGTTATATCGGGCAATGACATTCACGATATTCTCCGCAGTGAACTTAACCACGCCTCGCCCAACAATGGGATGTTTATCGATGAAGGCAGCAAAGGTTACCGGATAGAAGACAATACGATCCGGAACACCGTGCATACCTGCATCCGCGGGCATCGCACCGCCGGAGTTGAACTTATTGGCAACACGTTTTACACAACCGACCTGCCCGCCATCAGTCACACCCCGCCTTATGAAGCCATGATTTATGCCAATAAAGACACTACCATCACCTGGTCCAATCCCGGGTGGCCGAAGGAATGGGGTTATCCGGATAGGGTGACGGCTTTCACTATGCGGGGAAACACTTTTAAGAAATAAGCCTTGAGTCTTGAGTCTTGAGCCTTGAGCCTTATTTCTTTATTTTCGTCGGCACCCCAAATCCCAGCGAGGTAAGTTGGTCAGCCTGCGTGGCAGCGTCTCCGGCGACCACATAGTACATCCGGTTTGGATTGATATACTTCTGAGCCAATGCCTTATGCTGTTCGAGAGTCATGTTTCGTATGGTTTCCTGTTCATTCTTCACATAATCTTTCGGCAGGTTATACATGCTGATCTCGCCAAGCATACCGGTAAGTGCACCCAATGTTTCATACTTGCGGGCATAAGATTTCAACAGTGAATTTTTAGTGAAATCGAGATCTTCCTGGGTGATGCCCTGATCATATTTCAGCATCAGGTTTTTGAAGATTTCTGCAGATTCCTGAGTTGCAGAAGAACGTACCGGGGCAGAAGCAGTAAAGGTTCCGGAAACATAGGAACCGGAGAAGTTGCTACGGGCTCCGTAAGTGAAACCTTTTTCTTCGCGAAGTACCATGTTGACCCACCCGTTGAATGAGCCGCCGAGTTTATCGTTCATCACCGTTGCAGCGAAATAGTCGGGATCCGTTTTTGCTGGTCCCGCTCCCCCTATATTAATGATGGATTGTTTGGCACCCGGCACATCGATAAAGTAAACCATCGATTTTGCAGGAGCTTCAGGAATCGGGTAGGTTGGGAAGGCGACCTCTTTGGCAGGCCATTTCTGAGCCAGAGCCTGCAGTGAAGCCATTACCTTTTCCTTGGCGATCTGTCCTGCCACATGGAACGTAGCTACATTGGGCGAAAAGAAGGATGCATAATAAGCCTTAAGATCATCAAGAGTGATGCCGTTGACTGTTTCTTCAGAACCGCTGGCGCCGGTTCCAAAAATATGCTGATCCCCGTAAACCAGTTTCTGGAAAAGTTCCGAAGCCATCGAATTCGGGTTGGCTTTCTGTCTTTTCAGATTGTTGAGCGTGCGAACCTTGGCCAATTCGAATTCTTCTTCGTCCCAGCGGGGTTCCAGAAGCATCTCTTCTACAAGGGCAAGAGTCTGATCGAAATTTCGAGCTAATGTATTTCCGCTGATAAAAATACTGGTGCCTGATGCACCAAACCTGATGCTCGAGCCGAGTCCTTCAATCGCCTCTTCCAGTTCCAGCGGGGTTTTGTTTTTGGTTCCCTCGTTCATCAGCTGGCCAACCAGACTGGCAACTCCGGCCTTATCAAGCTTATCGAGGAAATGACCCCCTTTCAGCGTGATATTAAACTGAACCAATGGAAGTTCAGCATGTTCAATTCCATATACCCTCATTCCGTTTGATAGTTTATCATCCCAGATTACCGGCAGGTTAATGGTCGGGTCGGGACCGTCTTTCGGCATTATCGAACGATCAAATCCCGAAGGGGTCTTCATCACCGTTTCCTCGGGTGCATTCTCATCAATCTTGACCTGTGTAGCAGTCAGGATATCCTCTTCCTTAACTCCTGCGTTCATGGAAGCATTGGCAACCAGATCGGCCTGACCTTTTGGTACAAAGCTGGTTGCCAGATAATGCTTGCCTTTGATGTATTTATCATATACACGGATAATATCGGCTTTTGTTACTGCTTTTACCCGTTCGATATCTTTCTTGTAGAAGTCCGGTGAACCTGCATATTCATTATAGGAGGCCAGTTGACGCGACTTACCCAGTATACTGCTGATTCCATTGTAAAAACGGGTTTCCTGACCGGCTTTGATACGGTCGACATCGGCTTCGGTGAACCTATCTTTTTCAAAACGTGCAAAGGCCTCAAAAATGGCACTTTCAACATCCTTAAGGCTGACTCCCTCATTAGCCGTAACCGAAACGTCGAAAGTTCCGGTGATTTCCTGGCTACTGTTATTGGCTCTTGCATTGGAAGTTAGCTTTTTCTCTTTAACCAGAACCTTATACAATGGAGCTTTTTTCCCGCTGGAGAGTAGTTGTCCGAGGTAATCAAGAGCATAGCTATCGGGGCTAAACTCCTCCACTGTGGGCCAAACCATGGTCAGCTGTGGTGCCCTGGCGAAATTATCCTCGTGGTACAGCTTTTTAGTTTCCGTGAGTTTTACGGGTACCGGTTTGGGATCAGCCAAATCAGCACCGCGCTTGATCTCCCCGAAGTATTTTTCGATCAGCTGCTTAGCCGTAACCGGATCAAAATCGCCCGATAAAACGAATGTGGCATTGTTGGGCACATAGAATTTGGCATGGAAAGCTTTTACATCGTCGACGGTGGCATTGAACAGATCATCCATTTCGCCGATGACCGTCCAACTATAAGGATGCCCTTTTGGGAAAAGATTATGAGCTATCACAGCTTCAGTATGCCCGTAAGCGGCATTGTCAACACTCTGGCGTTTCTCATTCTGCACCACATTTTGCTGGATATTGAATGTTTTTTTGGTGATGGTATTTTCCAAAAATCCCATTCGGTCGGATTCGAGCCAGAGAATTTTCTCGAGCGAGTTTTTCGGAACCAATTCAAAATAGGTGGTGGCATCGTTTCCTGTTCCCCCGTTCAGTGTACCTCCGGCATCCTGAACAATCTTAAAAAATTGATCTTCAGGAACATTCTCGGAACGCTGAAACATGATGTGCTCAAAAAGATGGGCAAAACCGGTACGGCCTACTGTTTCGCGGTTCGACCCTACGTGAAACTGGATGGTGAGTGCAACAATCGGATCTGAATGATCCTCGCTAAGAATAACATCCATCCCGTTTTTCAGGGTGTACTTTTCATACGGAATGTTCAATTCCGATTTCGTTTGCGGCTTGCAGCCTGCCATCAGCAGGATCGCAAACACCAGGAGAAAGCTAAATTTTTTCATTTAGGTTTAATTTATGTTCGTTTTCGATTTACATTAAAAATTGTAGGGACGCACAATTGCGTCCACGAATCGTCGATTAAAGGACGCAATTATGCGTCCCTACAGCCTCTATTTCTTTATGACAGCCGGTTTTCCAAATCCCAGCACCGTAAGCTGTTCGGCCTGAGTAGCGGCATCGCCCGATATCACATAGTACATCCTGTCCGGATTTATGTATTTCTGTGCTAAGGTTTTATGCTGATCCACGGTCATGTTCCGGATGGTCTCCTGTTCAGTCCTCACATAATCTTTAGGCAGATTGTACATACTGATCTCACCGAGCATTCCGGTTAAAGCATTCAGGGTTTCAAAGCTCAAAGCATAAGATTTAATCAGATAATTCCGTGTCATCGCCAAATCTTCTTCTGAAATCCCGTTCCGGTAATTCTCCATCAGATTCTTGAAAATCTGCATTGATTCCAGTGTTGCAGAGGAACGTACCATGGAGGAAGCCGTAAAAGGCCCGGGAATATAGGATCCGTTGAATGAAGTACTGGCTCCATAGGTAAATCCTTTTTGCTCACGTAGAACCTGATTAACAAGCGACAAGAAATTACCACCGAGATGATCATTCATTACTGTTGCAGCGAAATAATCGGGATCCGTCTGAGCCAGTGCCAGGTTACCGATCCGGATGGTTGATTGTTTGGCACCGGGAACATCCACGAAGAAGATTTCAGATTTTTGCAAGGGGGCCGGAATGGGATAAACCGGGAATGTCACCTCTTTGGCCTGCCATTTCGAGGCAAGGCCCTGCAATGACTTCATAATCTGATCCTGCTTGATATTACCTGCTACATGGAAGTTTGCCACCGACGGAGTCATATTGGCGGCATACCAGGACTTCAGATCATCGACGGTAATTGTTGGAACCGATTCCAGGGTACCGCTGGCGTTCACTGAGAAAATATGACCAGCACCATATACTTTCTGCATGTATGTTTCGGAGGCAAGGGCAACAGGGCTGGCCTTCTGTCGCTTCAGGTTGTTCATCACACGGGTTTGAGCCATAGCGAACTCATCAGCATCCCAGCGTGGCTCCAGTAACATCTCCTCCATCAGGGCAAGGGTGGCATTATAATTCCGGACCAGACAGTTGGCACTGACGGTAATTGCTGCGCTGGAAGAGCCTATATTGATCCGGGCACCCAATGATTCAATAGCCTCCTCAAGTTCCTGCGGAGTTTTATTCTTTGTTCCCTGGTTCATCAGCGAAGCCATCATGGAGGCAACACCGGGTTTTTCCAGTTTATCCAGGTAATGGCCGCCTTTCAATACCATATTAAACTGTACCAACGGCAGTTCGTTTTGTTCAATACCCCAAACGGCCATTCCATTCGAGAGTTTATCGTTCCATACTGTCGGAATCGTCATCACCGTCTCAGGCCCGTCGAGCGGCACTACCGTACGGTCAAAGGCTGTAAGGGTTTTTACGACTTTGACGTTGGATGATTCATCAATCTTAACCTGCGTAGCATTCAGGATATCTTCTTCCTTCACACCGGCAATTACCGATCCTTCTGCGGCCAGATCAGGTTGTCCTTTTGGCACAAAACTGGTAGCCAGGTAAGGCTTGCCTTTGATGTACTTTTCATACACGCGAATGATATCGGCTTTAGTAACCGCTTTTGTCTTTGCGAGATCGGTTTTGTAAAAATCAGGAGAACCCGCATACTCATTATATTGAGCCAGCTGGAAAGATTTACCCAAAACACTGCTGATCCTGTTGTAGAAATTGGTCTCCAACCCGGCTTTGATCCGTTCCACATCGGCTTCAGTAAAACTTTCAGTTTCGAACCGTTTAAATGACTCGAACACGGCGGCTTCAATATCTTTCAGGCTCACACCTTCGTTAGCCGTTACTGTTATCGTAAAAGCACCGGCAACTTCCATGCTGCCGTTGTCGGCACGCGGACCGGAAGCCAGTTTCTTCTCCTTTTCAATCACCTTGTACAACGGGGCTTTCTTCCCGCGCGATAGGAGCTGTCCCAGATAATCAAGCGCATAACTATCCGGACTGTATTGTTCTACAGTAGGCCACACCATGGTTAATTGAGCTGCCCGGGCAAAATTATCTTCGTGATACAGCTTTTTGGTCTGAGTAAGAGTTGCCGGCTTCGGTGCAGGATCGCTAAGTTTCTGACCTGGCTTGATCTCGCCGAAATATTTTTCAATCAGCTTCTTAGCATCAGCCGGATTAAAGTCGCCCGACAAAACCATGGTTGCGTTGTTTGGAACATAGAAGGTATCATGAAAGGTTTTGGCATCCTCTACAGAGGCTTTAAAAAGATCTTCCATTTCACCGATCACGGTCCAGTTATAGGGATGTCCCTTTGGATACAGGTTTTTTGAGATAACCCAGTCGGTATAGCCATAGGGGGCATTATCCTCGTACTGCCGCTTCTCGTTCTGAACCACGTTCTGCTGGATATTCAGCGCTTTTTTGTTGATGGCGTTGGCGAGAAATCCCAGACGGTCGGACTCGAGCCAGAGGACTTTTTCCAGGGCGTTTTTTGAAACTACCTCAAAATAGGTGGTGGCATCGTTGCCCGTGCCGGCGTTTGATGATCCACCCGCATTCTGGATGATCTCATCGAATTGCCCGAGAGCCACATTTTCCGACCGGGAGAACATGAAATGCTCAAATAAATGGGCAAAACCGGTATGACCTTCGGCCTCCCGGCCTGAACCTACATGAAACTGAATAGCAAAGGCGACGATAGGGTCCGAATGATCCTCATGCAGGATTACATCGAGCCCGTTCGCAAGGGTAAACTTTTCATACGGAATATTCAACTCTGATTTTGGTTGCGGGTTACAACCGGCCATCAGCAGGCCAGTAAAGGCTAATAAGAAGATTAGGTTTTTCATTTTTGGTTGTTGGTTATCAGTTATCGGTTGTCGGTTACGGCCTTAACGTCCTCACGTCGTCACACGCGCTTCACCCTCGGATCGGTAAATACATCATTTTCATCAGTGCTCGCGGAGCTGAATTCAGATACAACACATCCATCAGGGCCAGCCTGGAACCAATGGAGGGTATTTTTCGGGATGGTATACTGTTCACCCGGCAACAGGATCACCTCGTTCCAGGCAGTTAGGTATGGCAGATACGTTTCAGATACTCTGGCTTTTGGATTGGGAGTTGGATCACCCTTGGTATAAAGATATACCTCGCCCCAGCGGCAACGGAAAGTTTCCATTTTCCCGGGATTGGTTTCCGAAACTTTTGGATGGCGATGCTCCAGGCATATCTGCCAGGAAAACAATACCAGCTCCTTTGCGCAATAGCGGTCATTATTAATGTATTGTACCACTTCGAGACCAACATGGTCCAGGTCGCCCACCCCCAGGTCGGCAATCTCGATGTTCTGTTTCTCTTTGTCTGTCAGTACAATTTTTGCCCGGTCGAGCAAATCGATGGTACGCAGGCGGGCGGATGAGAAAGTTGATTCGTTCATATCTTTTTAGTGACGAGTGACGAGTGACTGGTTTAGTCGTGAAGCGTGAAGCGTGAAGCGAAATAAGGTTTTTTCGCATCTCGCGTCTCGTATCACGTGTCACTATTTCAAGAAGGGAAAGTTAGGAAAGCCGATGCAGAAAACCGGTACCTGAAAGGTTAAAAAATGTGAAAAGAATCGGGGAAAACATCTTCCTTGCTAACCGGTTGAATGCCTTTGCGATGAAATTGGATCGTTCCAGCGCGGACGGCACTTTCAGCAGCTTGCTCAATTGATAAACCTTCGGTTAGACAGGCCGTGAGTGTTGCTGTGACCTGATCCCCGCAGCCGGTTTCATCATGGACTTCACTGCCGGAAATTTCCGGTACCAGGATATGCCTGGAGATCCCCTCACCAAACAGATAAGCCCCTTTGGCACCGTGCGTAATCATCACATATTGAACTCCCTGATTCAATAACCCTTTCGCTGCCTCCGCCGCACTTTCATATCCGGTAATAGGCACTCCGGTCAGAATCTCAGCTTCAAATTCGTTCGGCTTAATTAAATAAACGTCACGTAGAGACGCATAATTATGCGTCTCTACACCGGCTCCGGATCGGCGTTCTGTGCCAATTCCGCCAGGGTCGAGTATTACCCTGATCCCATGTCTTCTTGCACTGGCAATAGCCTCATTTACAGTCTCCAACGGAATCTCCAGTGCCAGCATCAGGTAAGCCGGTTTGGTGGCAGTCCGAAACATTTCTTCAGCAGCCTGGATATCGGCAGGACCGAATTCACTGTTGATGCCGGGAAGGCAGTATATCTGATTCTTCCCCGATTGATCTACCGGTATGAGGGCGATACCAGGAAATTTGCGACCTGATTGTTCAAAATCCAGGATCTGGACAGAATCGGTATTTACACCAGTCTCTTTAAGCGCATCCAACGGAACTTTCCACAGACCGTAAGGATCGCGGACGGTTTTTCCTATCATCGCCACTTTGCCTGGCCCAAGCCACACCGCTGCCATCTGGGCCATATTTCGTGCCTTGCCACCCGGACCGACATGAAAAGCGCCTCCCAATGTAAGCTCTCCCGGCCCCAAAAGCCGGTCGACTCCCAGCCCGATCAGATCAGTGTTCAGTCCACCCGGCACGATAATGCGTAAATCTTTATTCATTTTTTAAAAATACCACGTAAATCGGACAATTTGTATCATTGGGGTTATGATTTGTCCGGAATTGGAATTTGAGGAATATTTCAGCAATTTCACAGCAAAACCAAAAGACGATGAACCTCAACTGGATTGACCTGACAATTGTGATCGTTTACCTGGTGATGGTGGCGATGGTGGGATTCCTGATCCGTAAGAAGGCCTCATCAGGTCTCGATAATTACTTCCTGGCCGGGCGGAGTTTGCCGTGGTGGGTGCTCGGGATAGCAGGGTGCTCAAGCTATATCGATATTGCCGGTATCATGGCACTGGTTGGGGCGCTGTTTTATCTTGGACTGAAAACCGTTTGGATGACTAACATTTTCTGGGGATGGTTTATGATGGCCGGTTATATGGCTTTCCAGGCCAAGTGGATCCGTCGCTCCGGTGTTATGTCCTTTGCCGAATGGAACGAAACCCGTTTTGGAAAGGACCGGGATGCCGAAATGGCCAGGCTGGCATCGGCTACTTTTCTTCTCGTTCTGATGATTTTTAACCTGATATACATGGCTGTCGGGATCGGAAAATTTGCTGAAGATTTCTTCCCGCTTACCCGCTGGCAATCCACCCTGATCGTATTTGGGGTGGTGGGTATTTACGTAACGCTCGGCGGATTTTACGGGGTGGTTATCACGGATATCCTGCAAACGGCCTTGATTGCTGTGGGGGCAATCGTTATGATTATTATGATATTTACCGGTGGAATCGGCGCAGATCTGGCCGCTTCAAAGCCGGAGGGTTGGAGCTCACTGGCCTTAAACTGGCACCTGTGGCCGGGCTATCTGGATTCTACCCCGATGGCGTACCAGCATTTCAATCTATTTGGCCCACTGATGATTATCGGGTTCACCTGGATGATGTTCAGGGTTTTAGCCGGACCAAACGTGTGGGATTTCCAGTTCTTCCTGACTACCCGTACCCCACGCGATGCCGCACTGGCCGGAGGTATGTGGACTGCTATGTTCATCCTCCGCTGGATCATCGCTATTGCCTTCCTGTTGTTCGGGATCTCCATTTTAGGTACAGCAACAACAAATATTGACGCCGAAAAAATATTGCCTCTGGTGATTTCCAGGTTGCCGATCGGGGTTAGCGGCCTCTTTCTCGCGGTCATGCTGGCGGCTTTGATGTCGACCCTCGACGCGATGATTAACATCACAGCCAACGTCGTCACCAATGATTTTCTCAAACGCTATATATTTAAAAAACTGCCCGAGAAAAAGGTCATCCGGATCGGTCAGCTGGCTTCGATATGTGCACTTTTATTGGGATTCGTCTTCAGTCTGGCTTTCGAGAACGTCATCTCCGCCTGGGAAACCATGATTTTCGTAGTGGTTACGATGATCCTGGTACCGGCCACCATGCGCTGGCACTGGTGGCGTTTCAGTGCCAAAGCCTTTGTATGGAGCATGATCGGCACAGCTGTCTTTATTGTCATCCAGAAAGTTTTCTTCGGATCGATATCAGGAACCAACTCACTGGGCATCAATATTATTTCGAGCCTGGTGATTACGGTAGCAATCGGATTCATAGTCAAGCCAACCGATAAACAGATACTGGTGAAATTCTACAGTAAAGTTAAACCCTTCGGTTTCTGGGGACCCATCCGCAAAGAATCTGTTGCACTGGGACTTATGAAGGCCAATGACAAGGAACCCATGTGGGATGCCATTAACGGACTGATCGCTCCCGTGTTCCAGTTTACGGTAGCGCTTCTCCCGTTCTACCTATTCCTGCGGAAGTGGCCCCAGTTCTGGACAGTAGCACTAATTATGGCAGCCGTGATGGTTGTACTTTATTTTACCTGGTATAAAAATCTTCCTTCCAAAGATGAAAAATAGAGTTCACCTGATCTGTAACGCGCATCTCGATCCGGTTTGGCAGTGGCGCTGGACCGAAGGCTGCTCAGAAGCTATTGCCACTTTCCGGAACGCAGTGGAAATCATCCATGAATATCCGGAACTGATATTTAATCATAATGAAGCCATTTTGTATCAGTGGGTTCAGAAATATGACACCCGATTATTCCACGAGATCAGGGATCTTGTTGAGCAAAACCGCTGGTTCATTGCCGGGGGTTGGTACTTGCAACCTGATGTTAATCTCCCTCCTTACGAAAACCTGGTGCGGCACATCCGGTTTGGCCGCGATTTTTTCAAAACAGAATTTGGTGTTGAGCCCAGGGTGGCCTACAACTTCGATTCCTTTGGCCACCCGGCCGGTTTGCCCAAACTTCTCTGTGATTTTGGCTATGAACTTTATATCCACCAACGGCCAGAAAAAGAATTTCTCGATTTACCTGACAGCCTGTATCGGTGGAAAGGCTTGAATGACTGCACGATCCCTGCCTATCGGATTGAAATCGGGCTCTATCATACCGAGCGGAAAAACATCACACAGAGGCTGACTGAAGCCACCAATCTGGCTCTGGAGCGTGGTCGCGATGTCGCACTCTTTTGGGGCCTCGGTGATCATGGCGGCGGCGCCACCCGTACCGATCTCGATCGGATCCGGGAGTTCTCAGCGAACGAGAATCGTATAGAGTTCATTCACAGCACCACCGACCACTTTTACGAAGCCATCAAGTCGCTGATTACCGGATTACCGGTATATGAAGGCGGTCTTCAGCGGGTTTTTACCGGCTGTTACACCTCGCTCGCCCGCCTCAAGCGCAAAGCCGCCGAAGCCAGTGGCGCTGCGGTACAGGCTGAAAGACTTGTTCGATACTGCCACCCCAGAAGTACCTCCCCCAACCTCCTCCTTATGAAGGAGGGGGCTTCCAGCTCCTGCTTTCCTTCAGTAGAAAATTATACAGGTGCTCCCACCACCTCCTTTCTAAGGAGGGGGCAGGGGGAGGTCCTTTGTGAGCCGGGGGAGGTACCTGCGCAGAAGGAGGTCTCTGATATCTGGCGCGACATCCTCTTTAACGATTTTCATGATATCCTGACCGGATCATGCACAGAGCAGGCGGAGCAGGATGCGCTTGATTTATATGGCCGGGCCCTGGAGAATATCCGCCGAATAAATATGGAATCGATCACTGCTATTAATCAATCTGTTGAACCGCTTAAAGCTCATATTCCGGTAACTGTATTCCATTCAAATCCCGGACTTACCACTTTCCCTGTAGAGTTCGAATGCATGAGTGATTACCGGCCCTTCTGGGAAGGCGAATGGGTACTCAAATTATACGATCGGCAAGGCAATGAGATCCCCTGCCAGGAAGAACAGCCCGAAGCCCGGCTGCCTTTCCACCGCTGGCGCAGAAAGATTTCGTTCCTGGCGAAGGATCTCAGTGAAGGAGTGCATCATTTCTATCTCAAGCCCACTGAAGGTACCTCCCCCACCTTCCTAAGGAGGGCGCAAGGGGAGATACTTCTGGGGCAGGGGGAGGTCAGGTTCCTCGTTCTCCGCGATAAAGCCGATTCCTGGGGCACCAACACATGGGCATGGCGTGAGGTAGCAGGTAAGTTTGAGGCAGAGCATAACGAGCGGATCATCGAAAACGGAGTTGTTCGAAATATCTATGAATCTACTTTGATCTTTCGTCATAGTAAAATAATCGTTCATCGCATTGTCTATGCCGAATGGCACGTTACAGAGTACAAAATCCGCATTCAATGGAATGAAGAGCAAAAACGGCTAAAACTGGCCATACCCACCGGGATGAAAAATCCGCGACTAATTGCCCAAATACCTGGCGGTGCCGTAGAATTTCCGGCAGACGGACAAGAGTATGTGCACGGAACCTGGATTACGCTGGAATCAACCGACAACCCACTACCGACAATCGATAACCCACAACCGATAACCCACGACCATCGCAAATATATCGCCCACTCCGGCCTGCACGGCTTCGACTTCGACGGAAAAGAGGTTCGGCTGTCAGTCCTCCGGAGTGCTGCCTATTGCCATGAACAGGGTTATGATCTGAACAATGGCAGGTCGCATAAATATATGGATATCGGAATTCATGAAATCCGGCTGGCAATATGGGAGGATACCTGCGGAATGGCAGCCGGGAGTACCCATGGGTCCTCCACTACTGATCCATTTTCGATTGCGGAATGGTTGAATGCTCCGCCATTGGTTTGGCCACATCTGCCGATCGGATAAAAATAAATTACCTTTGACCAAATTTCTTTAAATGAAAAGATTAGCGATCCTATTTCCAGTTTTGGTGTTAACAGGAAGCTCCCTGGTTGGCCAGCTGTCGTTGGCGCAAAACTCAAAACCTTTTGTTGAAGTCATCCGGCTTCGTACTGAATATCAGGTTAATCCAGTCGGTATAGATGTATTACAACCTCGTTTCAGTTGGGTGATTAAAGCCAATGTGCGTGACATCAGGCAGATTGCCTATGAGGTTCGGGTGGGCCTCACTATTGATAAACTGAAAAACGCTGAACCTCTGTTCTGGACCAGTAAAAAGGTACCATCGGATGAGAGTAATCAAGTGGCTTATACAGGTCCTGCTCTTGAATCCGGGAAAAGATATTATTGGACAGTCAGGATTTGGGATAATCAGAACCATATAACTGATTGGTCACCAATATCTTACTTGGAAACAGGGCTGCTGAAACTTACCGATTGGAAAGCTTCCTGGATCGAACCCAATACAATAGCTGATGCAAAGGCCGAACAATCCTGCCCGCTGATCCGTAAAACTTTCAAACTCAAAAAGGAGGTTAAATCAGCCCGGTTATATATTACCGCACATGGGCTCTATCAGCTTGAAGTGAACGGTTTAAAACCGAACGACTGGCTATTTACTCCGGGATGGACCAGCTACAACAAACATCTGCAATATCAGACCTATGATCTGACCAGACTGCTTAAAAAGGGCGATAACGCTATCGGTGTAATTCTTGGAAACGGCTGGTACAGAGGGGATCTTGCGTGGAGCAAAATGCGGAATCTTTATGGCACGCAAACCGGAGTCCTGGCACAGCTTTCAGTGGAATATACCGATGGGTCAAAAGTCCTGATTGTCACCGATAAAACCTGGAAATTCAACAACAGTCCGATCCTGATGTCGGAAATATATCACGGTGAGACCTACGATGCCCGATTGGAAATTCCGGGTTGGAGTTCCCCGGCATTTAAGGATAAAGGGTGGAAACCGGTGTTAGAAAAGGACTTTAACATGCAGAATCTCGCCGCCCAGAGCGGTCCTCCGGTAAGAAGAATGGCTGAACTATCCCCGGTAAATATATTTAAAGCACCCAATGGAGATACCCTCGTTGATATGGGCCAGAATATGGTTGGCTGGGTCCGGCTTAAAGTCAACGGGCATGCAGGCCGTAAAGTGACGCTCCGGCATGCCGAGGTACTCGACAAGGCAGGAAACATTTACTTCACCAACCTCCGTGCGGCAAAACAAACCATCGAATATATCCTTAAGGGCGATCTCGAGGAAGTGTATGAACCCCATTTCACATTCCAGGGATTCCGATATGTGAAAGTTTCGGGATTCATAGAAATGCCTGAAAAAAAAGAAATTACCGGTATTGTTATCTATTCCGATATGAATCCTGCCGGAGAATTTGCCTGTTCCGATCCGATGATCGACCAGCTCCAGCATAATATTCAGTGGGGACTGATGGGCAATTTCCTGGATGTTCCAACGGATTGCCCTCAACGTGATGAGCGCCTCGGCTGGGCCGGCGACGCACAGGTTTTTTCCCCAACGGCCTGCTTTAACCGGGATGCCGCTACCTTTTATACCAAATGGCTGAAAGACCTGGCTTTTGATCAATTTCCTGATGGCCGCGTACCTCATGTAATCCCCGACATCCTCAAAGCTGGCGGATCAACCGGCTGGGCCGATGCAGCCGTAATCGTTCCCTGGACAGTCTACCGCCAGTATGGTGATAAACGAATCCTCGAACGCCAGTATGAATCGATGAAAGCCTGGATCAATTACATGAAAACCAGGTCGGGCAGCAGCTTTTTATGGAACAACGGTGAACATTTCGGCGACTGGCTGGCTTTTGCATCCGACCGTTCAGATTACCCGGGTGCCACTACCGACAAGGATCTGATCGCTACCGCTTACTTTGCCTGGTCAACCAAACTGGTAAGCCGCATTGCCGGAATTCTGAATAAGCAGGATGAGGCAACAGCATACCAGGAACTGTACAATAACATTCGCGGAGCTTTCCAGAAGGAGTTTGTAACCCCGAACGGCCGGCTCTCTTCGAATACTCAAACCGCTTATGTTATTGCCCTTACCTTCGATCTGGTACCGGATTGGCAGCGCGACAGTGTAGCCGCCCGGTTTGCACGTGATGTCAGGTCGTTCGGACATATCACCACCGGTTTTATCGGGGCATCACTGGTAAACCCTGTATTATCGGAATTCGGATATGATGATCTGGCTTATATGCTGCTGATGCGCAAAGAATACCCCGGCTATCTCTATCCGATTACCAAAGGGGCAACCACCATCTGGGAACGTTGGGATGGCATCAAACCCGACGGCAGCTTTCAGGATGCCGGTATGAACTCTTTCAACCATTACGCGTACGGGGCAATCGGCAACTGGATGTATACCCAGGTAGCAGGATTACAGGAAGATCCTATTATACCCGCCTACAAAAAAATTATCATCCGGCCTATTCCCGGGGGTGGGTTAACCTGGGCCCGCGCAGAGCATGAATCGATCTACGGATCAGTTAAATCGGAATGGAAAATCGATAACAAGGACATGATTCTTAAAGTCACGATTCCGACTAATACCACTGCTGAAATCTATATAAAAACTAATGACGTTCGGCAGATAACCGAAGGTGGAAAACCCGTTTCAACTTCGCCCGAAATACTCTTTCTGAGAATGGATAAAGGTTTTGCCGTATATATGGTAGGATCGGGATCGTATGAGTTCGTAACTAAAAATTCGTGACGCGTGATGCGTGACGCGTGACTCGGAATAACCGATAACCCGCAACAATCACAACAATCACAACCTTGATAACTGACAACCGATAACCGATAACCTTTAGTAATTCGAAAACCTAATGGATCCATACATTGAAATCCTGAACCTGAGCAAACACTTCGGTCAGATCCGGGCTGTGGATGACCTGTCGATGAAAGTACTGCCAGGTGATATTTATGGCTTCCTCGGACCCAATGGTTCGGGAAAAAGCACTACCATCCGGATGATGCTTTCCCTCATCCGGCCAACCTCAGGGCAAATCCTGCTTTTTGGCCACGACCTGGCCAGGGATCGCTATAAAACACTCAGTCGACTCGGCGCACTGATCGAAAAACCTGATTTCTACAATTACCTTTCAGCCAGGAAAAATCTCGAGATACTCGGTAGGCTTTCCAATATTTCAAACCTGAAACACAGAGTGGACGAGGTTCTTGAACTGGTCGGACTCCTTCCCCGAGCCGGCAGCACGGTCCGAACCTACTCACTGGGCATGAAACAAAGGCTCGGCATTGCTCAGTCGCTGCTCCATCATCCTGATCTGATTATTCTGGACGAACCCACCAACGGCCTTGATCCTCAGGGTCAGAAAGAAATTAGGGACTTGGTTACATCGCTTAATCAGGACAACAATATTACCATTCTGATATCCAGTCACATATTATTCGAGATAGAACAAATTGCCAACCGGATGATCATTATCGACAAAGGAAAAGCTCTCGTTGAGGGCAATGTACAGGAGCTTGTCAACAGCCAGGACCGTCAGGTAGCCTTTGTACTCGCGGATACCGCAGCAGGCCTTTCCTTCCTGAATGAAACCGTTTGGGCTGCAAAGATTATAAAAAGCAATCAGGAGCGGATCTATTTTAAGATCAATAAGGATGAAATACCTGACCTCAATGCTTTCCTGGTAGGACATAAAATGCAAATCTTCGCAGTTGAACCGGTACGATCACTTGAGGAGTTCTTTTTACAAATTACAGAAGATGAGAAAGTTAGTTAGCATCGAGCTGTTTAAAATATTCAGTAAACCGCGAACCTATATCGGATTTGGTGCCGTGATCATCATTGTACTCGCGATTGAATTCGGGATCTTGCTTGAGGGTGATACGATGGTGGGTATTATTATTCAGAATATCAAGGACCGTTTCATTTTTGAAGGCAATATCATTAACCTGTACCTGGTTTCATACATCATTCTGAACACCTTGTGGATTCATGTTCCAATTTTAGTGGCACTGGTAACAGGTGATATGCTGGCTGGCGAAGCCAATTCCGGAACCTTCCGGCTTATTCTGACCCGACCGATTAGCCGTGTTCAGCTTGTCCTCGCCAAATTCATTGCCGGCTGGATCTATGCAGTATTGCTGGTGGCGGTAATGGCCATCCTCAGTATTGGCATCGGCCTGATCCTTTTCGGGCCGGGCGATCTGCTCGTGGTGACAAACAAAGTGAATATTTTCTCGTCCAACGATCTTCTGTGGAGGTTCGCAGGCGCCTATGCTTACGGGGTTTTAAGCATGACTACTGTTGCGGCATTGTCATTTCTGCTTTCCTCATTCGCCGACAACTCAATCGGGCCGATCATCGGAACAGTTGCCATGATAATCGGTATCACAATTATCAGCACAGTCGGGGCAATTTTGCTGGGACCGGTCAATCAATACATTTTCACCTCGTATCTGCCCTCCTGGCAACTGTTTTTTCAAACCGATTCAGGCTTGTCATCCATAGGTCATGCCATCCTGATACAGCTTATATATATTGTAGGGTTTTTAAGTGTCACCATCTGGTATTTTCGAAAAAAAGATATTCTGAGTTAACATGAGAACGTTAAAAATAATCCTTATAACCCTGATCTGCTCATTGATCGGTTACACCCTTCCGGCTCAGGATGCGGAATCGCTCCTGAAAGCCGTTGGGCAGAACATGGATAAGATCCTCCGGTTTGAGGCAGATGCACTGGTTAAGGTAGATGTGGATTTTATCAATATTAAAGACCGGAAGATTAAGGTCAGGTTTGAATGTCCCGATAAATTCACCTTCGAAGCCGAAGGTCTGGCTCTCCTCCCAAAAAAAGGATTGCAGATGGATTACCTGCAGCTTCTTAAAGCCAAATATACAGCCATCGATGTAGGGGAAGAGCTCGTAGACAACCGGAAAACCCGGATCATCAAAGTAATTCCGGAAGCTGAAGATTCGGATGTTATCCTGGCTCAACTCTGGATCGACCCTGAGCTAAGCCGTATCATGCGGATGAAAACTTATACCAGAAAGTCGGGATCTTATATTATTGATTTTGAATATAATACTAATTTTCGTCCATTGCCCGACCGTTTAACCGTGAGCTTTGAGATCAACAATATGGCTTTCCCCACCAAAGCGATGAATGAAATCATGACCAAGGGAATCCAGAAACCCGATTCGATACCCAAGAAGGCCACCGTTATTGTTCAGTACTCGAATTACAAGATCGTTAACAAATAGAAGTTTTAAGGAAGAATTTCTAGATTCGAAATCCAATTCTGAAGTATAAGATCCAGGTACAGTGAGGTAAACCGGTCTTCTTGTCTTATCGTCTTACAGTCTTACAGTCTTATCGTCTTACAGTCTTCCTCTATGCCAGCAGCCCGGCCACCACAAACATCACACCCGCTAAACTTGCTGAAATCAGCGCATAAGGAAGCTGCGTTTCCACATGTTCGACCACTCCGGTTTTTGCCGAAATAGCCGTAACAACACTCGTATCGGAAAAGGGTGAGGTGTTATCGCCGAACACCCCGCCGGAAACACAGGCAGCAAACATCAGCGGCAGCGGGATATTCATCGCCTGAGCCACAGGAACCGCCAGCGGAACCATGATACTGAAAGTTCCGTAAGAGGTGCCGGTTGCAAACGAGATCAGGCAGCTGACGAAGAAAAAGATCAGTGGCATCAAAAATCCGGGAACATTCCCTGAAGCCAGTCCTGCAATGTAATAACCGGTTCCCATCTCTTTGCAGAGGCTGCCGAGTGTCAGGGCAAGTGCCAGCAGGATTCCCACCTCCATAAAGTCGCCGATCCCTGTATAAACTGATTTTTCAATATCCGGACGTTGGGCTTTTGGCATAAACTGCACCATCAGCGCCAGAACCGCGATGGCCGCCAGCACAGCATAGAAAACCGAAGCTGTTCCGTCGCCCTTCATCATCGAACCTTTTCCCGTAACCACCAGGCTTAACAGCATCGTTGCAACAAGCACCAATACAGGGATGATGACGAGAAGACTGTGAGACTTTAAGACTGGAAGACCTTGAGATGGTTGTCGGTGGTCCGTTGTCGGTGGTCCGTTGTCAGTGGTTCGCGGTACGTCGACTGCCGACTGCCGACTGCCTACTGCGTACTTTTTCATCGCTCCCAAATTCCATCCGAATACCATGGTGAGAACGATCATAATCAGGCTGGTGATGCAGTAAAAGTTCATGGGCATAGCGCTGACGACCACGCGGAAGGGATTTTGGATTCCCTGGCCGGCAAGGAGAGTCATATAAAAAGCTCCCCAGCTGTTGAATACGATGATGGCCACCCAGTTGATGCTGATTGAATGGAGAAAATAGGCCAGCTTGGCTCGCGGGATCCCGAGCCGGTCATACAGGCTTCCGACTGTGGTGCCATTGACCATGATATTGGAGTAATTCTCCAGGATCATCAGGAGCCCGATGGCCCAGGTCAATAGGAATACCGGCCGTTTGGTGCGGATATTCATTGATTCGAGCAGTTGGATCATCCCTTTAAAACCGCCGGAGTTTTCCATCAGTTTGATCAGTCCGCCGACTAAAACACCGAACAGGATCAGCTGCAGGTTCCCGCGGTTACCGGTGACCCGGATTACCCTCTCGAGGTAATCCACGATAAAGGCCCATTTCGATACCGATAAAAGCAGCGCCGCTGCCAGTCCTCCGACCAGCAAGGCCGGGATGATCTTTTTCTTCCACAGCGCCAAACCAAGGGCGATGAGGGGAGGGAGGATACTTAGGAGACCGAGGTTTGTCATATTTGTCGGTTATCGGTTGTCGGTTATGAGAGTTGTGATTGTTGTGAGAGTTGTGATTGTTGTCGGTTGTCAGTTATGAGTAAAGGGAGTAAAAATTAAAGATTCGAAGACCAGTTTTGAATCCCTAAATTCATCCTTTCTTCCTATTCATTCTTCGTCTTCAACTTCACTATCATCAAAACCGGATTGTCATCTTCGCGAAGCCGGTCGACCAATTTAAAAAGTTTTTCCCGAAGTTCAGGCCTGACTAAAGGTAACTCTGATTTTGGATGATTTTTGAATTTAGCGATGAGTTCAAATGGAGATAAAAGGCTGACATAATAATCTCCCTGGGCGCCCGTAAGTATTGTCGACCTCATGGGTATTCCCCCGTCAAGATCGTTGACCACGGTTTCCATATTCAGACTGTCCTCAGTGATCATACCCGGCATCCAATGGCCTGCTAAAGTCATCTTATCATATATGACAATGCCAAATTTTTCTTTTTTCTCCCCCTCGAAAAACAGATAACGGGATGATTCAGAATTAATCATAACCGATGTAAAATCATTGCGCTCCGCTTCCCACCGGTCAAGGTTCAGCCCAACTTCACGGGGCATTTTATTGGAACCGATTTTGGGAATCCAAAGAGGTTTCCAGGCATGGTCATCCGCCAGATAATGAAGGGTGTCGAAAGGCCATTCAGCAAAAACGAGCTTTTTTTGGTTCCAATATAGCCTTGCTGCAATTAACCAGGTATCTCCTCCGTCCTTCGGTCGTCCAACATAAAGCGGGATCGATTTTATCAATTTCCCCTCTTCATTGATCCATTCAAAACGTGCGGTATCTTTAATATCCTGATCCCATGGAAGGTACATCACTCCGATTCTGCCGGATTCATCCCTCGTGATTATTGCAGCATGGTCTGCGATTCTGATATCTCTGATAAACTCACCGGTAATCCGGTAAGAAACCACCCGGTCCCGATCGCTATCAAGGATATCAACCCTTCCATTCTTTTCATCGATAACGTATTCCCCGGAACTGAAATACTCCTGAGGCCCCTTGCCTATCCGGCCAATGGTGCGGAGATATTTACCCTGCCGGTCAAACAGCCGCAGCCCTTTTGAGCTGACTGCAATATGATTGTCCAGGACGGTAAACCTGAGGTTTTGCGGTTCCCCCAGCAGGCAGTCAGTCGTAGTTTCGAGCGGAATGTATTCGATATCCGTGGCGATAAAAGAAAGCAATATTTCCTCCGGTTTATCCCAAATCCCTGAGAGGTCAATAACCCCCGCAGTCGTCGGTTGCGTCTGCCTTCCGGCACAGGCAAAGAGGAGGATGCCGAGGATCATCAGTACCGGGGAGATGAATTTGTTAAACACGGGCAAGGGAGGTTAGAGGTAAGAGGTTAATAGGTTGTCGGTTATCGGTTGAGCCTTCTACTGGAAAAGGTTGATTAGCCCCCCGGTATGCCAAAAAAGCACCCGGTCGGTAGGTTTGAAGAGCCCTTTACGGGCATAGGCAATCAGAGCCGCGGCGGCCTTGGCGGTGTAGGTTTGGTCGAGGAGGATGCCTTCGGTATCGGCAAAGATTTTCTCGGCTTCAAGCGATTGGTCCGACGGGATGCCATAGCCTGGCCCGATAAACCCGGTTTCCACGCGGATCTCATCGGGATTAATCAGGTCCCTCATTTTTAGCCTTTCCTGGATCGGCCCGGCGGCGGCCATGATCTCACCACGGATCTCCGCCACCGAATTATCGGCGCTCACCCCGATGATCTGCGCGTTCACCCCGAACAGGCGCTTGCCCACCTCCAGTCCGGCCTGCGTGCCGCCGGATGAACTGCCGTGAAAGAGGTAATCGAACCGGAGTCCCATGGCCTCCTCCTGGTTATGTAACTCCTCCATGGCTTTCACAAAGCCCAGTGAACCAATCTCATCCGAGGCTCCCAGCGGGATCGCATATACTTTTTTTCCCGATTTCTCAAGCTCCTCCTGCACCACCTGCATCTTTACAGAACGTTCCTGGCGCGAACTCACGTAATAGATCTTAACGCTCATCTTGCTGTTGATCAGTAGGTTGGCCGTTGGTTTTGCCGGGATCACCCCATTTAGAACCAGTACCACCTCAAAGCCGAACCGCCGGGCCGTTTGGGCTGTGATGCGGGCGTGGTTCGACTGGATCCCGCCGCAGGTTATCAACGTATCGGCACCCAACCGCTGAGCCTCAGCGTAGCAGTATTCAAGCTTTCGGACTTTGTTACCCCAAACGAGGGAGCCAATGTAATCGTCATGTTTGACATAAATTTCCGGCATACCTGCTACTGCACGCTGCAATCTTTCGCACCGCTCCACCGGCGTATCCAGCGGAGCGATCGGAAGGCGTGGAATGGAAGAAAATTTTACCATTTTGCCATATCTTTACTGGAATCTCCTTCTTCAAAATTCAGAATTCTCAATTGGTCTTCAACCTTGGTCTTCAACTTTCCTTACCTGTTTTTAATAAAGCTCTCAATCCATCGCTTTGCTTCGTCAAGACCTTCGTAAACGACGGTAACGATCCCATGTGAACCGGAAATCATTCCCGATAAGATCTTGTCTTCATTTTTACGATACAGACAAAGGATCGGTTTGCCCATTTCAACAGCCCTGCCAAGCTCATAGCCTACCCCGAGGCTGGGGGTTGTGACCTCTGCAATAATCACATCGCATGATTTCAGCCAGGTAATGTCGCGGTCATGAATCTGGCAAGGCGGAATCTCCCTTTCGTCCACCAGATCCAGGTGGCCTATACGTTCAGTTAGCACTGTTCCAAAGGTTTTCAGATATTTAATCAAATCATGATACACTTGAGCATCATTCCTCCCTCCCCGAATGGAGCCGCAAAAATAGATTTTCAGGGAACTGGAGCCGGCCATGGGATCCTTCATATTTCTTTAGTATTAGGTTCCCCGGAAAAATAGAACTATTTATTTAATCTTTCAATGACGGCGGTCAGTTTAATGTCCGGAGCCTGAACTCCGTGGGTGTGGTGCCCGTATATTTCCGGAATGCAGTTTGGAAAGAACTCTTGGAATTAAACCCCACATTATACATTACTTCAAGGATAGTAAGCTCTTTACGTACCGTGCCAGCCATCAGCCGTTTGGCCTCCTCGATGCGGTAATGATTGATGTAATCAAAAAAATTCTGATTGAACTTCGAGTTAATAACCTGAGACAAATACCTGGGCGAAATACCAGTTTTATCAGAGAGCTCTTTCAGACTGATCTCCGGATCAAGGTAGAGCTTCTCCTTTTCCATAATCATTCGGATCTTTTGTGCATACTCTTCACTTTCCTTATCCGTTAGCCCGCTGCCCGAATAACGGGTGGATTCAATGATTCCTGTTTGTTCCCAGGATTGCTCCATACTCCTGTAAACCAATATCGTAGCAAAAATAAAATTGATAGCGATGGAAACCAGGGTAAGCGTCCGGAAGAAGCCGGGATCATCAATCTTCAACCATCCGGCAACGGTTGAAGTAAAATCGGTCAGCCACATCAGGGTAAAAGCCACCAGAATAAAAAGCAGCCAGTTCAAAATGACATGCCTGACTTCGGCAAAGTGGTTTCTGATCTCTTTGCGGTATTGATAAAAAACCAAAAATATATTGGTCATGTAACAGACAATCTGCAGATTCAGGAAAATCGATGAGATTTTCGATTCCATGCGTAATTGCCTTGCGTATTCGGGAGGTCCGTCGGAAAGGCTGAGCCGGGAAACAAGGAAGAGGATGAAATAGGCAAATACAATCAAAAATGGTACAACATGAATCAGATGAACCCGTTTAAACTTGAAGGATTGAAACAGGAGCGATTTGACATACAGGTAAAGCAGGGGAGCCAGTAAAAAGTAAAAAGGTGTGACTCCAACTCTGATTGATTTTATCTGATTGAACAGTTCAAACTGAACCAGCAACAGAACATTGGCAAGAAGGAAAGCAGCCAGTAATCGCTGATTAAGTTTCCCTGGCCTGCGCGAAGTCAGGATTACCGCACCCAGCAATAAAAGCTGAAACGCCGTAACAATCGAGAGAATATCAGTGAGGCTCCACGGTTCCATCATTGATTATTATGTTTCCATAAATATACTCATTCATCTTACAACCATCATTTGCCGCACCAACCTTTGCTCCCGTGCTTCCAGACAATATAGATAGTTCCCTTGCTGCAGGCCCGAAACATCCAATTGAAACTGATGCAACCCGGGTAAAGTTAACCCAACCGGAAAATTGGATACGATCCGGCCCGAAAAGTCGGTTACCTTCAATACAACCGATTCCGCCTGAGGTAGGCTGTAGGTAATGGTAGTATAAACAGATGCCGGATTCGGATAGTTCTGCAGTAACTGTGGTGTATCCGGGATCATGGCCGATGGGATTCCGGAAGGGATGCCCGACCGGATATAACCGGTGACCGAAGCTCTGGCTCCTCCATAGGCACCCATATCATTCCGGACGGTTCCCCTGGCCGGATATTTTGCCATTCCGGTATGCAGAGGCTCTTCAGGATCATTGTACACGACGGTTGAATCCCCTTTATCGACACAGGGAGATAACCCGGTCAACTGAAAACTGTCGGCACCCATCAGCGGATCCAGGTTGATGTTACCCTTCCCTGCCAGTCCGTTCTGCACATCGCAATAGGTTGCCTGAACCGTGCCACCCTCGGCGTTAAGCGTTTGTTTGGATGCCGGCTTGTTCCCCCATATGATGTTGTTGCGCAGGATCAGTTTGCAGCTGTATGCCAGAACACCTCCGGTTCCGGTGGTAGCTTCATTATTCACTATCGTATTGTTTTCGATAATCCGCTCATCAGTGCCATGCACATTATAAGTCCAGATTGCTGAACCTCCATAAAACTGACTGCTTCCGGTATTATTGGCGATCAGATTATTTCTGATGGTTACACCGGTATAATTCAGCACGATACCGGCCCCGTATTTTCCCTGGTTGTATGCGATTATATTGTTCAATATCTGAGGATTGCCATCTCCGATCCGGATACCGCCCCCACCGGCACTTTCGACTCCACCGGTTGTACCAGTTGCCTTATTGTATACAATTATATTATACCGGATGACCGGCGACGACAGTTCGATGAGGATACCGCCACCTTCGCGGTAGGATAGTCCGTTATGTATATCGCGCCATTTGGTTCCCTTGCCACCGCGTAGGGTGAATCCCTGCAAAATGGTTGAAGCATCCTCACCGTGAGAGAAAATCACACAACTCGCCGAATCCGGCTGAAGAGGCTGACTGCCGTTGATGATGGTAGTCCGGATAAAGGAAGTATCCCGGTCGAGATACCACAAACTCGTGAGCACGATCTTTTTGCCCCGGAAATTCAGGTTCTCAAAATATTCCCCCGGAGATACCTCAACGGTGTCGCCATTTGATGAAGCCTGAATTCCATCACGGATGGTCGTTTGGTCGGTAGGGACCCTGATGATTCGTGCAAAAGAAAAATGGAACGAACCTGATACAATCAGGAAAACCAGGATCAGTTTTAAAATAGTCGTTTTCATGTTTTATTCTTTTTATCGGAACAAATATCCGTTGGCCGATTGACCCAAACGACCGACTGCATGAAAACGAACCTTTTTCTTCATGCCCCGATAGAGTTGTCAACTTTATAGAGTTGTCAACTTTTATTTTAATGATTTTTGTTCTATATTTAGAAGTGTTAAACAAACAATTATTCTGATGAAAAAAACACCTACACTTTTACTCGTTTTATGCCTTATTTCACAGGCATTTGCGCAGGTTAGCCAACCCGTAACTCCTGGCCTGAAAGGAAACGGTCAGGTATTCTATCTCGAAACTTTCGGCTGGGAAAACCCGGCTGATGCCAAAGGATGGACAGCTCCGGCTGGTTTTTATATGTCCGATCCTAAAGATATCGGTTACAACTGGCACTGGTGGCCAAATGACAGTCTGGTTACATCCAGGTTGACCAAAGAACCCCCGATGCAGTCGACAACCGCTGCAAACGGTAACCTTTGCTTGTTCCTTGACCTGTACAACGATGGCAAAGATCCAAGGATTGACGTCGATAATTCGATTACTTTCCCGCCGATCGATTGCAGCTCACACTCTTCGGTTATCGTTAGCTATGAAACCTGTTTTATGGATTATAACGATTATATCTACTGGCAAATGCTTCTGGAAGTTTCAACGGATAACTGGGTCCACTCTGCCCAATATGATGTAAGTTTTAAGGTTAAGCATAAAGGCCGGCCGAATAATACCTCCCCGGGTATACCCGCCATTTATGAAGCCAATATCTCTGACGTCGCCGCTGGTTCGCCAAATGTCCAGTTCAGATTCACCTGGAGAAACACCAGCCTCTACTTCTGGCAGATAGACGATTTCAAACTGTCCGAAGCATGGGACAATAACCTTCAGATGAAATTCGCAGAGATGGAATGGAATGACGGAGATGACAACACGGCTATGTCGCCAATTTTCCTGATCCCGAAATCGCAGCTTGCCGGCGGCGGATCATTCACCAACTTTAAAAGCGCCGTTGTGAATTTTGGCGAATATGATCAGGAAGAGGCTTATTTCTCTGTCGACATTACAAAAAACAACACCAACGTTTTTCACAAAGAAGGCGCCAAAAAGGATATCGCAACTTTAATCGTTGATACCACCCTGATTACCGATTCTTATGCACCGGTTGATTTTGGGCATTACAAGGTGACTTATGAGTATAAGCAGAAACAAATTGATAATACCCCGATCGACAATAAAAAAGAAGTATTCTTTAACGTAAACGACAGCGTATATTCTCATGCTGATAATACAGCGGAAGAAGCTTTTAACTGGGGAATTGAAGCTTATGGAACAGATGGACTTCCGATGCTCGGGCATCTTGTGGGAACAGCCTATAGCATTTTTGCAGATTGCGAAGCAAGTTCCATATCTGCTTTTATTGCAGGTGGCAAGGCTGATGGCATGATCGATTTCGATTTCCGGCTTTTCCTGGTTCCAACCGAAGGAGATGACCTGACCCCGATCGATCTGCTTACCACTTTAAACTTGGTTTATGACTCCACCATGATCGGGAAATGGATCACCCTCGGGTTAGAAAAAGATGGCGAATCTGAATTCCTCAAAGCTGGTGATAAGGTTTATGCCTGTCTTGAATACAACAACCAGCATACCGACATCATTTCCAAAAGGTACGAAAGTATAAAAATCGGAGCCGACTACAGCTTCAGGCTTCTCGATCCGGTTAGCGTTGCCCGCGGTGATGATTATTCCGCCTGGACAACAGGCGGATATCCGGGAGGCCGTAATATTATGGTCCGCCTGAATATCAACGACCACTCAAACATCAATGATGGCGTTGATTTAACCCGTTCATCGGCAATGGTTGGACAAAACTATCCCAACCCGTTCAACCGGACTACCGATATCTCCTATGAACTGGTTAACGACTCAGATGTTAGTATTACGGTTATGGACCTTACCGGCCGTGTAGTAATGAACGTGCAGAAAGGCTTCCAACTATCCGGAAAACATAATATCCAGCTTGATGCTTCGGGCCTGGATGCCGGTATTTATTTATATACCATGAAAGCAGGCGGTTTCACGGAAACCAAAAGAATGACAGTAAGTAAATAAGCCATACAACAGAGCTTTGCATTGAAAGAAGAGTTGACAACTTAAGGAAAAGTTGTCAACTCTTCTTTTTGTATATATTTACGGCATTAACCTAACCGATTGATGCTACATGATTAAAAAAGTACTTGTCGCAAACCGCGGCGAGATCGCTTTGCGGGTTATGCGTTCCTGCCGTGAGATGGGTATACAGACGGTAGCCGTATTTTCGACTGCCGACCGGACTTCACAGAATGTTCGCTATGCCGACGAAGCTTATCCGATCGGTCCTGCTCCCTCCAATGAATCCTATCTCAACATGGAAAAAATTCTGGAGGTAGCTAAAAGAAGCCAGGCTGATGCCATACACCCGGGATACGGATTCCTCTCAGAAAATGCACAGTTCTCATCACGGTGCCGTGAAGAGGGAATCATCTTTATCGGCCCCACACCTGAGGTGATACACACCATGGGCGACAAGATCACTGCACGCGAAACCATGGTAAAGTCAGGAATTCCGGTAGTACCCGGCACAAACGACAAACTGGTGACCGATGAACAGGCGCTTGAAGTAATCCACGCAATAGGCCTTCCTGTTATGATCAAAGCGTCCGCAGGGGGCGGTGGTAAAGGAATGCGACTGGTAAAGGATGTTAAAGAAATCCTGCCTTCTCTTCGTGCTGCCCGGTCGGAAGCTAAAGCCGCCTTTGGTAACGATACCGTTTACGTTGAAAAATATATCGAGAACCCCCATCATATTGAATTTCAGATATTGGCCGACAAGTATGGCCATGTGATCCATCTTTGTGAACGGGAGTGTTCCGTGCAACGCCGCCATCAAAAAATCGTTGAAGAAACACCCTCGCCTCTCATGACTCCTGAAATCCGGGAACAAATGGGTCGTCATGCCGTTCAGGCAGCCAAATCAGTCGGATATGAAGGGGCAGGAACGATCGAATTTCTGGTCGACAATAATCTGAATTACTATTTTCTTGAGATGAATACCCGCCTTCAGGTTGAACATCCGATCACTGAGCGCGTGATTGGCGTCGATCTGGTGAAGGAACAGATTCTGATTGCTGCCGGTGAACATCTCAAAATCAAACAGTCAGATGTTGTGCAGCAGGGGCATGCCATTGAATGCCGTATTTACGCGGAAGATCCGGACAACAACTTCATGCCCAGCCCGGGTAAAATCCGCCATCTGACCGAACCTCTCGGATCAGGCGTCAGAGTCGACGGTTACGTTTATGAAGGCTATGAAATACCTGTTTATTACGATCCGATGATCTCTAAACTGATCGTTTGGGGCTCCAACCGATACGAAGCAATACAGGTGATGAAGCGTGCGCTCCATGAATACAAGATCACCGGCATTAAAACCTCGATACCGTTTCTAGAAAGGATCATGGAAGCTACCGATTTTATTCTTGGACAATACGATACCGGATTTATCGAGAATAACAGAGATACGCTTTTTAATGCTAAAGTGTGCAATCTGAGTTGCCAGGATGTTTCAATCATGGTTGCCTACGTGGACTATCTTAAAAGAAGGGAAAAGCAACCTGCTCCCTCAACAGCCGCTCCGGTAGAGTCAGCCTGGAAAAATACAGGAAGGAAGAACAACGTGAGGACGGGAGGGAGTGAAGCCCGATAATTAAATTGCAAATCGTAAATGGAAATTGAACTACCCAAACAGGACCGTATAGCCGAGGTTGAAATCCTCGGGCATGAAGGCAACCAATACGTTTTCAAAATTGATAACAAGATTTTTGAGATCGATCTTATTGAGGTTTCCAAAGGAATCTATTCTCTGCTGAACGAAGGTAAATCATTCAATGTCGAGGCGATCCCGGCTAACAGTCACACGAAATATACCGTAAATACATTCTTCCAGTCGTTTGATCTGGAGATTATAGATGCTCAAACAAAATACCTGCGGAGCCGTAATCAGGGCAAGGCTGCTGACACCGGAAATCTGATCCGCGTACCCATGCCGGGGAAAGTGGTAGATGTGTTTGTTGGAGAGGGCGATACTGTTAAGGCCGGCCAAACACTGGTTATCGTTTCGGCCATGAAAATGGAAAGTGAATACAAATCCGGTCGCGATGGCCAGATAAAAAAAGTCATGGTCAAACCGGGGGAAACAGTTGATAATGATCAGGTTATGATTGAATTGGAATAAAAGAAAAACAATGGCATTACAGGACAAATTTGATAAACTCGAGAGGCAATCTAAAGCTGCCGAAATTGGTGGAGGCCAGGATCGTATTGACAAACAGCATCTGGCAGGCAAAAAAACTGCACGCGAAAGAGTTCTTGCATTGCTCGATCCAGGATCATTTGTTGAAACGGATAAGCTGGTTATGCACCAGAATCATGATTTCGGAATGGAGGATAAGAAGATCCCGGGTGATGGCATGGTAACCGGATACGGCAAGATTGAAGGCCGGCTAATGTATGTTTTTGCTCAGGATTTCACCGTTTTCGGCGGAACCATGAGCCGATCGAATGCCAATAAGGTAGTGAAGGTAATGGATCTGGCTATGAAAATGGGTGCACCGGTGATCGGATTGAATGATTCAGGCGGAGCCCGCATCCAGGAAGGGGTGCAGAGTTTGGCCGGGTATGCCGATATATTTTTCCGGAATGTCCGGTCATCAGGTGTAATCCCGCAAATCTCAGCCATCCTTGGACCATGCGCCGGCGGCGCTGTATATTCTCCTGCCCTTACCGATTTTATCCTGATGGTGGAGGAATCCAGCTACATGTTTGTTACCGGTCCGGATGTGATTAAAACCGTCACCCACGAAGAAGTGACCAAAGAAGAACTGGGCGGGGCTATGACCCACAACGCCAGAAGCGGTGTGGCTCATTTGATGGCATCCAATGATGAGCAAGCCATGATGATGCTTCGTGAACTGATGTCGTTCCTGCCCTCAAACAACCTCGAAGATCCACCATACCATATCCCAAATGATCAGCCCGACCGGATTGACGCTGCTCTCCAGACTTTAGTCCCGGATGATCCGAATAAACCGTATGATATGAAAGAAATCATCACTTCTGTAGCTGATGATCATATCTTTCTGGAAATGCAACCCTTTTTTGCCAAAAATATGATTATCGGGTTTGCCCGCCTTAATGGATACCCGGTGGGCATTGTCGCTAACCAGCCCGCTCACCTGGCTGGCTGCCTCGATATCAATTCATCGGTAAAAGCAGCCCGGTTTGTGCGTTTTTGCGATGCTTTCAATTTCCCGCTGATCACCTTGGTTGATGTTCCGGGTTTCCTTCCCGGAACCGGTCAGGAACTCGGTGGAATCATTAAACACGGAGCCAAATTGCTGTATGCCTTCTCCGAAGCTACCGTACCGAAGATTACCCTCATTACCCGTAAAGCTTACGGCGGAGCTTATGATGTAATGTCAAGCAAACACATCGGCGCGGATATAAACTTTGCCTATCCCACTGCCGAAATCGCTGTCATGGGATCCGACGGTGCAGTAAATATTCTTTACCGCAATCTGGATGATGAGGGCAGGACATCAGCTATTGCCGATTACAAGGAACGATTTGCAAATCCCTTTAGTGCCGCTGAATTAGGGTATATTGATGAGATCATATTCCCAAAAGATACCAGAATGAAACTTATTCAGGCACTGGACATGACCCGGAATAAGAGCTATTCAAACCCAAAGAAAAAGCACGGGAATATCCCGCTGTAGAGACGCATAACTATGCGCCTCTCCATTATGCGTCTCTTGGCGGTATGGCTAAGAAACCTATTTGGCCATCCTCCAGGTGGCGCTGGAAAAGCTCTTTTTTCATAAAACCGAGCGATTTCAGCAAAATATTTACCCAATCAAGGATGTTTTTCCCTGATTTTCATCCCTCTTTTTTGCTGTTTTATCATACAGCAACTGCAAAGGCTCCAGGCTTTTGACTACTAAAAATGCTAAACAGCTAAAATTTAGAGTTGATTGGTCAAATAGACGATGAGTGTTGGTCAAACAGGAACTCCATCTGCTGATTCTTTGCTCTATAGTACCCTAAATTAGTATTGAGAAAATTATATCTCGCACTGATTATCAGGTATTTAGGACAATTTCAATTTTCGGAGGGATTTTTATGAAAACCAGGGGTTTAGATTTATTAGTGGGGTTAAAAGGAGCTTTCAAAGTGCTCCGGATGACAAGAATTTTCATCGCGGTTTTCGTTGTTACCTGTTTTTGCAATCTGTCACTGCAAGCCGCTTACCTGAAAAATGTTCCTCAGACTTTTACTCAGCCAGATGGTACGATCCTTAAATGTTTTGCTACCGGTGACGAATATCATCACTGGCTCCATGATGCCAATAATTTTACGATTCTGCAAGACCCGGTAACGGGATTCTACGTATATGCCATTAGATCAGGCAGCAAACTGGTACCTACTTCATTCATTGCCGGTAAAACTGATCCCGTCACGATAGGACTTCAGCCCGGCGTAAACCTCGATGCTCAGGAAGTTCAACTTAGGAGCAAGGACATGTTCAGGATACCTGCACTGAAGGGTTCATCAGAGGTGACTACTACCGGTACCATCAACAACATCGTAATATTTATCCGGTTTAATGATCAAGCCGAATACACTGATCCGATTACTAAATATAGTTTGGCATTTAATTCCACAGGATCGGTTTCGATGGGGGAGTATTTCAAAGAAGTATCGGGCTCCCAATTGACCGTCAACACTTCCCTTTTCCCGCAAACTGGTGGAGCCTCAGTAGTATCGTACCAGGATGCGATGACCAGGAATTACTATTGCAAGTATAACTCAGTAACCAATCCTAACGGTTACCAAAATGATACCGAGAGATTCGACCGCGAAATGACCCTGTTGAAAAATGCTACTGAAGCAGTCAGGGCCCAGATTGAGTCAACCGGCCTGAATTATGATAATGACAACAACGGACAAATTGATAATGTGTGTTACATTATTCAGGGCTCTACAGATGGATGGTCCGATTTGCTCTGGCCGCACATGTTTAAGCTGTATTCCTATAATGTGACCATCGGAAGCGCAAAGGTCTGGAATTACAACCTCCAGCTTTCAGAAACATTCAGGGTGAATGTCCTGTGCCATGAGATGTCTCACTCGCTTGGTTTTCCAGATCTCTACCGTTATACCAATAATACGATCAATCCGGTTAGTTCCTGGGATGTTATGGCTTCAACTACCAATCCTCCGCAACATCCAAGTGTTTATCTCAAACAAAAGTATGGTAAATGGATTTCGAGCATTCCGGAAATCTCAACAAACGGAACGTATACCTTAAAACCTTTGTCTTCTGATCCTTTCGCCGGATATAAAATCAGCTCCCCTAACAGCACCTCGGAATATTTTATGGTAGAGTACCGGAAAACCACGGGCATTTTTGAATCACAATTGCTCGGATCAGGACTGATCATTTACAGGGTGAACCCCTCTCTCAACGGTAATAACTTTGGTCCTCCGGATGAGGTTTACGTATTTAGACCTGATGGAACAACGACCGTTGACGGTAATCTTGCTCAGGCTAACTTTTCTTCCAATGAGAGCAGAACCTCTTTCGGCTCAAATAGCAATACCACCTGTTTTTTGAGTGATGGTTCACCGGGCGGATTTCAAATAACCAATATCGGAACAGCCGGAGAGACTATTTCTTTTTCAGTCAACTTTGGGAATACCCCGTCACCTAGCTTAACCCTCGAACCAGTCATCCGCGATGTAGCAGTTACCGCCGGCACTACTAATTTTACTGTCTCCAACACCGGCGGAGGTACATTGACCTGGACTGCTGATGTGACCACAGGCAGTAATTGGGCACACATTACTTCAGGCTTCAGCGGAAGCAATTCTGGTTCGATCCTGGTATCGGTTGATGCCAATACGGAAAGTACCCCGCGTAATGCCATTATCACCGTGACCGCTGCAGATGCCACAGGAAGTCCGAAAACACTAAACATCCTTCAGGCAGCCAACGAATCGATGCTGAACGTCGGCCCTGAAAACCAAGTCGTAGCTTTTACGGGTGCTACTACCACCTTCGCAGTTTCCAATTCTGGCGGAGGTATAATGAGCTGGGTTGCTGATATAACCACAGGCAGTAACTGGGCACACATTAATTCAGGTTTCAGCGGAAACAATTCTGGTTCGATCCTGGTATCGGTTGATGCCAATACGGAAAATGACCCTCGCACTGCCGTCATCATGGTGACCGCTGCAGATGCTGCAGGAAGTCCGAAAACACTAAACATCGTTCAGGCAGCCAACCCATCAGGGCTGAACGTCACCCCCGACTCGCGCAACTTACCATTTGGCAGCGGCATCGGTACTTTTACCGTCTCTAACACCGGCGGAGGTACAATGAGCTGGATTGCTGCGGTAACCACAGGCAATAGCTGGGCACACATTAATTCAGGTTTCAGTGGAAACAATGGGGGTTCGATCCAGGTATCGGTTGATTTCAATCCGGAAAGTGCCCCACGTACTGCCGTCATCACAGTGACTGCTGCAGATGCTGCAGGAAGTCCGAAGACAATTAACGTCGTTCAGGCAGCCAACGGTTCGGTGCTGAACGTCGGCCCTGAAAACCAAAACGTTGCCTTTGGAGGAGCTACCACCGACTTCACAGTTTCCAATATTGGCGGAGGTACGATGAGATGGTCTGCAGCGGTGACATCGGGCAGTTCCTGGGTAAAAATTATATCCGGAGCCAGTGGAAGTAATGACGGACGGATAACCGTGGCAATAGATGCGAATACCGGGGTTCCACGAACTGCCATTATCACAGTAACATCAACAGATTCTATAGAAAGCCAGAAAACATTAACCATAATGCAGGATATCAGCAACGGCATCAATACCCTGAATATTGAAAATAAGCTTAACGTGTATCCTAACCCTGTAGATAAACAATGTACGGTTCAAATTGAAGAATTCAACGGAATTCCCCAAAAACTCGAAGTGTTCAATATGATGGGGCAACTCGAATCTTCCCAATCATTAAATCAGGAACGGATGATCATTGACATGTCCACTTTGCCGCAAGGCATCTACCTGTTTCGCTTAACGTCAGAAACTAATATCCTGAGTCAAAGGAGAATAGTTAAAAACTAGTCTTGCTTCTTTCACGCTGCTTGTTTACCTTTGATGTTTAAGCATTCTTAATGGAATACCAGAATAACATCAGCGAAGTAAAACAAGCAGTATTATTGCTCCGCGAACATATTGAAACCATCCGGATCAATCTCGAAATTCTTGAGTTACTGAAGCTGGACGGTAGGATTAAGGATACCGATAATCAGTATATCCAAATCTCAGAGCTCGATCGTAAAAATCGAAAATCCTTCCATGAATTCGTTCTTGCCGACCTTCCGGAGCTTATTGAGGCCGATTTGGAGTCCGGTAGCAAGTTGCTAAAAAAGTCCTTTCTGGATTGGGCAGCCGACCTTCATCTCAGCCTCAGCCATCTCGACCGCATCATCAAAGATTATATGCATCGTGTTGCTGCGATTGATCAAAGTCTGAAAAAAAACATAAAAGATCTGGAAATCAAGGATAAACGATTCTGGAAATTCGTCGATAGGGCAAAAGGTAAAACCAGAATTTTTGAAAGCTTTAAGGAACCCGGAAATGCAATTGGGCTAAATCAGGCTCCGGATCCTGAAGAAAAAAAAGAAGAGCAGCAACGAAAAGAAGAATAGATCCCTCATCCATCCCTTTCCCACTTTTAAAGCCCAGAATGTCATCAGATAACTCACCGGAATGATCAGTAGCCAGAGTACTTCCACCGAAACGGTTTCCAGGAAAACCGTCATTAATAGGATTGATAAAAATAATAAAAAATTGGCTTGAAACAATTGGCGCGACTGGATTTTTGGATTTCGGTATTTCCATGAGGCGATTACGATCCAGATCAGGATTAGCCCGAACCAGGCTGCAATAAAGGGCTCTTTTGAAATAAATACGGGGAAAATGGTGTGACGCAATTTGAACCAGGAGAAAAATGTAACAATCTCATAGTTAAGATCTCCCATCAGAAACCAAAAAACCGCCACAAGCAGGGCCGGCACCACTATTCCCATCAGGCTAACCAACCAGTGTCGCCAGTTGGTGGTTACCATCAACAGAAGACCTATCAGAATGGCAGGAATAAGAAAACAAAACGGAGGGTACAGCAGGATTGCGACTCCCCATGAGAATCCCATAGCAAAAACAATGGAATACCCTGTTTCTTCTTTATACAAATCCAATAGAAAACGGTAACTCAGTATCATAAAATATCCCGCCAGCAACGCCGGATGAAATAGAAAAAAATGACCGTTAGAGGTCACCAGTAAAAGGAAAACGAAGGCAATAGCATAAGACCTGCTGCCCATAAGAAGGTTCTTCATATCGGTTCGTACCAGCAGCCAGGCAGTAAGAACCATTATCAGGCAGGAGGGAATCATCTGAGCCCAGAGGGGCAGGCGGGACATACCCGTCCATAAGGGATACAACCAACCATCTGCCGGCTGATAAAAGAATCCGTTGCCATAAATATTACCGGGCTGGAGATTACCCGGAAGAAACCAGGCAATTACGAACAGGATCAATCCCAGTATCGGGATCATGACTTGGACCGTAAAACTGATCGATCGGATAAACCTAAACATAGCGCCCGGGATTACAGATCAAAACCGATATCCCGGCGATAATACACACCTTCGAAGGTGATACCCTTAGCGGTTTTATATGATTTTTTGAGTGCTTTTTTCCAGGTGGTATCCAGGGAAGTGAGTGCCAGCACCCGGCCACCGTTGGTAACCATCTGTTTTTCGAGTATGGCAGTCCCGGCGTGAAAAACGATTCCATCAGTATCGGTTTCTAATCCTGAAATTGGAAATCCTTTTTGATAATCACCGGGATATCCGCCTGAAACCAGCATTACAGTAGTTGCCGATTCACCGGATATCTCAATTTGTTTCCCATTTAACCGTCCGTCTGCGGTGGCAATGAAAAGCTCCAGCAAGTCGGATTTGATCCGCGGGATCACCACTTCACTCTCAGGATCACCCAACCTCACATTATATTCGATAACAAAAGGTTCGCCTTTAACATTAATCAATCCAAAGAAAATAAACCCCTGATACCTGATACCCGAAACCTGTAACCCCTTAATCGTTGGCTCGATAATCCTGGCCTTTACTTTTTCCATAAAGGCCGGGTTTGCAAACGCGACTGGGGAAACAGCTCCCATTCCCCCGGTATTCAATCCAGTATCACGCTCGCCGATCCTTTTATAATCTTTTGCTTCCGGCAGTAGTAACCAGGAATCACCGTCGGTGAGGATAAATACGGAAAGCTCGATGCCGTCTAAAAACTCTTCAATCACCACCTTTTTTCCTGCCGAGCCAAACTTGCCTGCAAACATTTCCCGGAGTTCGCTAATCGCTTCCTCCGGGTCATTTAAAATGACCACCCCTTTGCCGGCGGCAAGACCGTCAGCTTTAAGAACGTATGGCGGTTGCATCGACCCGATAAAGGCACTTGCCTCCTCGATGGAATCATTTCCCTTTCCCAATGTAAATGTGCTATACCGGGCAGTTGGGATGCCGAACTTTTCCATAAACTGCTTGGCAAAATCCTTGCTTCCTTCCAGCCTGGCCCCTGCTGCAGATGGGCCGATAACTCCCACCCAGCGCAGGTCGTCCTGCTCCTTGAAATAATCACTGATTCCTTTTACAAGCGGATCCTCCGGGCCAACCACCACCAGCTTGATCTTTTCGCTCCTCACCAATTGCGCCAGAGCAGGAAAATTGTCCATAGCAATCGGCACATTGATCCCGCATAGGGCAGTTCCTGCATTTCCCGGAGCAATAAACAGTTTCGTCAATAAGGGGCTCTGTGACAGTTTCCAGGCTATTGCATGTTCCCGTCCACCTGAGCCTATAAGCAATACATTCATAGAAGTTCTTCTGGGTTAAATAAGAGGTGAAAGGTACTAACTTAAATGTGGTTCCTGAGAAGTTCTTTACTTCTTTAAAAAGTTTTCATCCAGTGCCAGGAACCTGTATCCCGCTCTGGAATAATGGTCCAAAACCCTGGGCAACGCGTATTCGAGGTTTTCCCGGGCCTTCGGGTTATCATGAAAAACGATGATACTCCCTGGCCGGGCTTTGGAAACCACATTGTACATAACTATCCTGGGTTCCAGTTCTCGGTCATAATCCATGCTGAGTACATCCCACAGGATGATCCGGAAACGGGGCATCAGGATGCGGGCAGCCAATGGTCGGATTCGACCGTAAGGTGGCCTGAACAAACGGGAATCAATCACCTTCCGGGCTTTATAAATATCCTTCACATAACGTCTTAATCCAGTACGATAACTGTTCAGATGACTAAAGGTGTGGTTGCCTGCAGCATGCCCGGCGCCGAGAATTTTTGCGTATAACTCCGGATTTCCCCTGACATTCTCTCCGACACAGAAAAAAGTGGCCTTTGCCCCATATTTCTCCAACTCCTCCAAGATCCACTCAGTCAGCCCCGAAACCGGTCCATCATCGAAAGTAAGATAAAGAACAGGTTCTTCAACCGGAATTCTCCAAACCATATTCGATGAAATTTTACGGATCCATCCGGGTGGCTTGACAAACAGCGAAATCCTGAGTTTTGTTCCTAACTTCATGTGGCTTTAATTCCCAGTTGTTCAATTAATTTGTTAATCTCCTGCACTAACCCAACCTGGTTGTAGGTCTCAGCCATTCGCCTGATTTCTCCAAGCAGAGTGACATTTCGCTGAGCATCATCAGACATCATAGCTCCAAATTTCTTTTCCACACTGATTATATACCTGAGATCCTGGTCAATATCCTTGAGATATCCTCTCAGCAAAGTATTACCCTTGTCAGTTGCTCCGATCTTGTAATACATTTCGGCCAATCCGGCTGTCAGCACATCATTCGGAAAGTTCTCCGAAGGCAGCAATTCTGTGACCCGGTCAACAACAGCCCTCGCCGAATCCGGTTTTCCCTCGGCGATCAGGGCATCGGCCAGATCGGCAAACCGCTGGCGGAGTCTGAGTATCAAAGTGGTCCGAAAAGTATTTGAATCGATAAAAACCGATTTATCATTTATGTTCCCCCATCGAAAGGTATTCATCAGGCGATCATATAAAATCCCGGTACTGATTGAGCCTGTTAACCCGGATTCATCGGTTTCACGTATCGGTACCAGCCGGTAGGCAAATCCTTCGAGACGGAAATATTGCTGCAATCCCAGGATATTTTCATGGCCCATTGAAGTAAAATAGATGGGCCGCTCCCAGTTATTATGCGCTATCAGGTCGAGGATCATCAGATCGTTTTTATATAAAGATGAACGGCGCAGTTCCCATATTATTTCGGGCACTATCAAACCGGCATCTTCCGGGGGAACCGTTCCATTGGCAAGAACTTTCTGACGGTCAACTGCTAACCTGAACTTACGCGTCGGGATGTAGTTCATTGATCCGCCACCCTGCAAAGGTACCGGATCAGAGAGCCATGCTTTACGCTTCATCTGGTCGATATACCAATCGGCGGCCAGGTAAGGCAGACAGATCACGCGGACATCGGCACGGATTCCTTCTACCTCCTGAGCATACCAGAGCGGGAAAGTATCATTATCGCCACTTGTAAACAGAATGTCGTTAGGAGCACAGGAATTCAGATAATTATAAGCAAAATCCCGTGCGATATAACGGTTCGAACGATCATGATCATCCCAGTTCTGGACCACCATCAGTATTGGTATTCCCAACGCAAGAGCACTTGTCATCCCGGCGAAGGCCGGAACCCCTATCCTCGAAGCACCTCGCCCTGTCATTCCCGCGAAAGCGGGAACCTCTACCCTCAACGCTCTAACGCCCAATACCACCCAAAAATCTTTCGGCGACCGTTTGAACTGATAAGTCGCACCGGTTAATCCAAGAAGCAGAGGTAGCAGGAAATACTTATTTCTGGATTTATTATTCCGTTCATGATCTGGCAAGGCTTCCTGCGGTCCGAGCCGGGCTTCATCGATAAATCCGATACCGCTGATCCAGTTACCGTTGCGGATACTTCCCTGACTTTCTGTATCATTACGGTGAGTTTCGCGAATTCCCCAACCCAAACAAACCACAACCACCACAACAAACACAACTAAACCTGAATTAAACGGTAACCGGATCAGGTTGACCATTTTTGCAACATGTTCCGGGCCAGAAGCAAAGAAGGTAAAAAACCGGCCCAATAGCATAAACAGCGGAGCTCCAGGCGGATGCCCCACTTCCAGGCGGTAGGCTGAGGAGATAAATTCCCCGCAATCCCACCAGGATACTGAAGGCTCAAGACACAAGACGTAAGTAATAAGGGAAGTAAAAAGGACGAAAAGGCCGGCTAAAGGATGAAGAATACGCTGGTTGTTCATTCGCGGAGCTATTAAATAATGAAAACAGCATCCAAATTTAACAGTTTTGGGTATCGGTAAAACGAAAAACGAAGGATTAGACGGTGAGAGTTCGATTAGCTGATTTTTCCGGCTTCTCTATCTAAGTTTTCTCGGATCCTACAAAAGTGGATAGATAGCTTGTAAAGAAAAAGTAAAATCCAGAATCGCTCAGAGTAAAGATTCTTTTTGGGCTAAATATCTTCTCCAATAAAAAAGTACTTTCTTGGAATATGAATAATTTGGTCTAATAATACTAATGATTCAGCCATTACCCCTTCGAATTCTGGCAGGAAAAGGATATGGCTAAGCCGTTGCTCCCTAATTGTCTTAAAGTGATCATCCAAACTTTGGGGAGTTTTGGAAGAATATTTTCTTAATAATGCTTGGTATGACGAAAACGAGACCACCGGAGCATATAAAATGTCCACTGACATGAGTCTATCGTGTAAGTAAAGGTCACAGGTATTTGAAATTATTATACCGTTCTTTTTACCAGAACTCATATCCGGAAGTGTTACAAATTGCATTTCCCGGAAGCCATCACCCTGAAATACTTCTTTCTGGTCTTTAAGAGCAGTAGTATAAAAGGTTGATTTAGTCTCCAAAGTCTCAATGTACTGCATTAAATCATCATATAGGGATGCATCACTACCTGGAGACAGGTATTTTGGTAAGAAAGCCTTAAAGGACTCAATTAGTCAAGTTCCCAAAAATGGTCTGCAATAATTTCGGCGATCTCTGGATCAGGTTCGATAGGACAATCCAAGAGAATTTCTGCGAGTTTATTGAAGATTTCAACCTTTTGGTAATCCAAAAGGGATCCTGGTAATCCAAGAGGAAAAGTCTGGCTCTCTGTAATCTGGGAAATCTGAGACATGGCTACAGCTTCAGTTTTTGGTGGTTGACTATATCCTGATGGAGCAATCCCAATGACAGAAGGACCTGCAACTCCAAACGTACCAATAAATGGTAAGACAAGGGTATAGATTTTATACGTAGAGTTTTCCATCGATTAAAATTCTGGGTTACGTGCCTTAATAATGCTTTCTCCTATCATCAGGAAAAATCGCTCCTTCTCAAGTTGGTGCCCTTTAAAAATCAGTGCCAAAACATCCTCGGGGTTGGTAAGTTGTTTGGTACAGCTCGTGTCAATATCCAAAATCCATCCTTTACCAACATTTTCTTTCCCCTTGATTAAGCTTGGTCCTGCAATATAAATTATGTGAATAAAGTCCTCCTCTTCAATCTCACATCGAATCTGAGTTGAAACCGCATCGGGCGGATTCCCATTGATCAGGAACTTAACGTCAGCAAGCTCAAGGAGGTTTTCTTTGAAAAAGTTTACGTACCTTATGCCGATACGATCAAAGTGTTGTATGAATGTCGATTTTGCTACTTTGTGGAAGGCATCTTTTATGATCACCCAAAACTGGTCCCACCCAACATAAGGATCTTTGCAAACGAATCCAATCATCCTTGGTCCAACTTGGAAAACAAATCGTGATGCATCAATTCGATATATCGGCTGATATTTAAGATTAGGATCATTCTCTCTCAAATACTCAGGAAGTTGGTTTAAAGGTAACGCAACCGGAGTTCCCGTGAACAAGTCCTTGATCTCGTTATAAATCAATCCAAAAGCCGCACTACTCGGCACACTTGTTTCAAACCGTATCTCGACTATTGCTTCAATGATGGGATCGGTGTCTATTCTCTTTGGTATTGGCATTGGCGTTCTAGTCCTTTATCGAAAACGTTAACGATATGCCGGTATTGAAGGATTGCGGAACCGATCACCAATCCACAAGGACCTTCCTGTTGGCTGATTTCAACAAATATTTGAATGATATGTTACAAAATACAGAGTTGGTATTCTATACTTTTCCAGCAGAGAAATTAAGCATGGAAAGGGTTTAAAAAGTAACATTTTCAGACAATGATCAGAGCAATAGCAGTTATAATTATTCTAAGTCTTGTCGTATCCTGCAACCGGCCAAAAGATGAAATCTCCCTGTCCGGTAAATGGACCTTAAGCCTGGATTCCATAAGCGATCCCGATAATACATATCCGCAATTGCTTGATTACAACCTGTCTGTTACTCTTCCTTCAACACTGGACTCTGCCGGCATCGGAACGTCTATTCATGTTGAACCCAGGCTCAAACGTGAAGTTATGCTTCACCTTCGAAGGAAAGTCTCCTATATCGGGCCGGCTTACTACCGGAAAGAGATTGTTATCCCCCTTAGCTGGGAAGGCAGGCATATAAGCTTAAAACTCGATAGGGTGCTTTGGGAGTCGGTTGTCTGGATTGACGGCAGGAAGGCCGGTAATAATAACAGCCTTTCCACACCGCATTACTATGACCTTTCCGCATACCTTACCCCAGGTAAGCATACCATAACGATCTGCATCGATAATTCAAGAAAGTTTGTTCTTAATCGCAACGATTTAGCCCATGCGTATACTGAAGAAACACAAATCAAATGGAATGGTATTCTTGGGGAAATCTCGCTGAGAGCCGGCAATGCCGCTCATATTTCCGGTCTTGCAGTCTATCCTGATTATGCGGGTAAAAGCCTTGCCGGGGAAGTTAAATCAATTCTGACAGGCAAAGATCCATACAACCTGAAAGTCCAGGTAGTGGACGGGAATAATAGTATAATTGGCAATACAATGACCGCAGTAACCGGGGATAATACCCGCTTTCAGCTAAATCTCAGCTGTGAATTAAAACCATGGGACGAGTTTTCGCCCTGTTTGTACAAAGTTGTTGTATCGCTTCTGGATAAAGAGCAGAACATTAAAGATGTTCGCACTGACAGATTTGGTTTTCGTGACCTTGAGGCAAGAGACAGAAAATTCTATCTCAACGGCAAACAAATTTTCCTGCGAGGAACTCTTGAATGCTGTATTTTTCCGCTAACAGGTCATCCCCCGACAGACCAGGGAAGCTGGGAAAAAGTATTAATAACAGCCAGGGAATACGGGCTGAATCACCTGAGATTCCATTCATGGTGCCCTCCCGAAGCAGCTTTCGAAGCAGCTGATAAGGTTGGCATGTACCTGCAGGTTGAACTGCCAAACTGGAGCCTGGATTTTGGAACCGATATGGCTTTGGTCGATTTCATTTATGGTGAAGCAGATAAAATTATCACTGAATATGGTAATCATCCGTCTTTTCTATTGATGTCTATGGGAAATGAACTGGAAGGCAATTTTGATTTTCTTACCGGCCTGGTTACAAAACTTAAAAACAGGGACCGGCGTCATCTTTATACGACTACCACCTATTCCTTCCAGAAAGGACATGGATTGTCCCCTGAACCGGTTGATGATTATTACATAACACAAAATACAGAGAAAGGATGGGTAAGGGGACAGGGAGTTTTTGACCAGTTTATTCCCGATTTCAAAACGGATTATACCAAATTTATTGACCATTTGACCATTCCTGTAGTATCCCATGAGATCGGGCAATACACGGTGTTTCCCGACATCAGGGAAATTGAGGAGTACAGGGGTGTATTGTCTCCTGTTAACTTTATGGCCGTAAAAAACGACCTGGAAAATAAAGGATTAACGGGAATAGCTGAAAAATACACCCAGGCTACTGGAAAATTTGCCACGCTGTTATATAAGGAAGAAATAGAAAGAGCTCTTAAAACACTGGGGTTGGGTGGTTTTCAGTTACTCGACCTGCATGACTTTCCTGGTCAGGGAACTGCGCTGGTAGGCATTCTGAACGCATTCTGGAAACTGAAAGGTTTTGTCAGCAGCAAAGAATGGCGAATGTTCTGTTCCGAGGTGGTTCCTCTCCTATGGTATGAAAAGGCTGTCTGCACCACCGATGAAACATTCTCAGCAGAATTCGGATTGGCAAATTATTATAAAGATTTCAATAACGTAAGTTTGCATTGGAAAATATCAGGGAATAATGGGATTACAATCAGGGCGGATTCAATTCGGATTGTTAAAATTTTAAAAGGGAGCACATCTAAACTGGGGGGGATCAGCCTACCACTTGCCGGTTTTTCAACTCCGGCAAAATATACAATCGAAGTATCCCTGGAGGGAAGTATATATAAAAATCAATGGAATATCTGGGTTTACAGCAAAAGTATCGAAATGCCGGATTCAGGTATATTGGCAACAAACTCATTTAATGAAGCCATAAATGCTCTAAAGAATGGTCAAAAAGTATTTCTTAATCCTGATATTCAGGATATCAATGGTATAACAGGAAAGTTTGTGCCTGTATTCTGGAGTCCGGTCCATTTCCCTGACCAACCTGGCACCATGGGAATCCTTGTAGATCCAAAACACGCTGCATTCCGGAATTTCCCCACCGATATTCATTCCAACTGGCAATGGTGGGACCTTTGTAAAAATTCAAAAACTTTTTTATTAGATAGTCTTGTAGTAGATCCCATTGTAACTGTAATAGATAATTTTTTCAAGAACCGGAGACTGGGAAATATTTTTGAAGCAAAAGTGGGTGAGGGTAAACTGATATTCACCTCGATTGACTTGCACTCCAGCCTTGAATCCAGGCCGGTAGCCAGACAACTGAAATACAGCTTGCTTAAATATATGAACAGTGCTGACTTTAACCCTTCATCCTCCATTAAAGCAGAGGAGATTTTATCATTGTATTCAAAGCCGAACTATCATTGAATTTGACTCCAATGATATTCCTTTTTTTTAAAATCTTGAAATTAATCCGTAAAAGGATCGATGCTTACTTTTTTGTTTCTCAGGTAAAATGCCGGGTTAAGTCTGGCTTTTGTCCTGTATTTTTTTGGGCTCATTCCAAACTGCTTTTTAAATGACTTACAAAAATAACTCAAATCATTGAAACCAGAGGCGTACGCAGCTTCCGACACATTTGCTCCTTCTTTGACCATCATGATTTCAGCCGATTGCAGACGGATGTACCGAATAAATTCAACAGGAGACATACCGGTAAGGCTGGTAATTTTACGGTAAAGATTTGAAGTACTCATTCCGATTTCTTTACTAAGGGCCAGAACATTTATTTCTGTATTCATAATCTTCGACTCGATGATCGATTTGATATTATGAAGAAATTTTTCATCCAGAGCAGAAATCTCATTTGCTTCGGAAGCTGGCATACTTCCATGTGAATACCTCTTAATTAGTTTTTCCCTTTGTTCCAGAAGTGATTCTACTCTGGTATAAAGGGTTCTCACATCTACAGGTTTGGATATATAGGAGTCCGCATTTGCGAGGTAACTTTCATACCGGGTTTCCTCATCAATTTTGGCCGTGAGCAGGATTACAATAATATGGCTGGTTTCGATGTTATTTTTGATCTTTTTACACATTTCGATACCATTTAAAACAGGCATCATCATATCAGTAATCACCAGGTCGGGCTGTTTATTCAGGCAAATATCATAACCCATTTCACCATTGTCTGCTTCAAGGGTGTTGTAATAATTTGAAAGATGTTTTTTCAAAAGTTTGCGAAAATCGGAATTATCCTCCACAATAAGGATAGTTTTCTTCCCGTCTGATTCTATCTCGCCGGTATATTCTTCCTCAACAGGCATGAGTGAATCATCATGGTCAATTATAAAATTCCTCGACTGGTAATTAATCTCCTCATATCTGATTTCATCCTTACTGTAAGCTTCAGCAGATACCGGGATGTTAACGGAAAATTTAGCTCCGAGGTTTTCTTCATTCTGAACCGTAATAAATCCTTTATGGTTTTCTACAAGGTTTTTAGCCAGAGCAAGCCCGATACCCGCTCCAAAAGTTTTTCCTGTAACAGATTTAACCTGGTAAAATCTTTCAAATACCTGATCCAACTTTTCGGGTTCGATACCTTTACCGGAATCAATAACATCCAGCTTTAGCCAGCTAATATTTTCCTTATCAAACAACTGGTAGTTAATGACGATTTTCCCATTCTCGGGTGTATACCGTAAGGCATTCGATAACAGGTTACAAACGATCTTATCCATTTTATCCGGATCAAAATAGATGGTCTGATCTCCATTCCCATTGACAATTACAGAAATATTCTTTTTTTCAGCCAGTGGTTTCAGGTTAATACAGATCTGTTCGATGAAAATATCTATTCTTCCAGACGACACCACGGGCATCATACTTCCACTCTCAACTTTTCTAAAGTCCAGGAGCTGGGAAATGAGATGCATAATACGGTTTACATTCCGCTCCATTATCTGCAGGCGCGGTTTATCCAGTACCATTTTGGAAATGAGGTCTTCAACAGCAAAGGAAAGAACAGACAATGGCGTCAGCAGCTCGTGTGAAATATTAGTGAAAAACCTGAATTTGAACTGATTTATGTTCTCTTCCTTTTTCCTTTCAATTTTTTCAATTTCATAAGCCTGCTTAATCTTAATATCATTGATAAGAAATAAATAAATCGTAATAAGAATCGCGATAAAGACTATGGAATAAATCACAATTGCCCACCATGACATCGCCGGATGCGGTTTTACCCGGATGGATATAGCCACAGGAGCCTCATTCCATAAATCACTACTGTTGGACGCTTTTAACCTGAGTGTATAATATCCCGGGGGAATATGAGAGTAACTCACCGCCCTTCCTTCAAAATTTGTCATGTTCCATCCCGCATCCAGCCCATCCATCATATATGCATATTTATTCTTGCCGGGCTGGGAAAATGAAAGTGCTGAAAACTCTACAATAATGCTATTCTGATTATTTTTCAGGTTAAGTCCGTTTTCCAGGGCTTCATATACATTGATCTGTTCGTTTGAAACCCAAATACCGGTAACCACAACCGGAGGAATGTATGTGTTGCTCAATAAGTTGTAGGTTTCGAATACGTTAAAACCATAGTATCCTCCCACGAAAATCCTGCCATCCTTTGATTTAAAGGATGCCCCGTCGATGAAGACATTACTGAGAAGACCATCCTCAGTTGTGAAAATCTCCACCTGTTGCTCCTCTGGTGTCCTTTGCCTGAACCTGACCAGCCCGTTGTTGGTTGTAAGCCATAAGTTATCCCCTTCCTCAATGATATCAAAAACCGCATCCCCTCTCAGTCCGGCTTCCCTTGTAAAATGAGTGAATGTTTCATTGTCCGGGTTATACAATGCAATTCCTGCGGTCCCTGTGCCAATCCATATCTGCTGATGCCTATCTTCCAGGATGGCATAGACAATATTGCTCCTGATGGATCCGGGATTGCCTCTGTCGGTGAAATAATGCTTAAAACTCAAGGGATAATGGTGCCCGTCAATATTCTTCACTTTATTAAGGGCGCCACCGACTGTGCCAATCCAGATGTTTGAATCTGAATCTTCGAAAATAGCGCTTACATATTCACCTGCAATAGAATTCGGATTACCGTTCTCAGGCAAATAACGGTAAATCCGGTATGTAAATTCTTTATCATCCCCAACAAATTTAAAAAGCCCGTTGTTTGTCCCAACCCAAATATTTCTGAACTGGTCCTCATAAATTGCATTGATCATTCTGCTTCGGTCACCGGTAACAGAATCATATTGCAAAAAATGATCTGTCTTACCGGTAATTGCAGATATTATGAATAATCCGTTATACCTGGTACCAATCCAGAGGCCTCCGAACTTATCCAAATAAAAACAGGTTGCAGCATTAAGCTCTTTGGGAATATCCTTAAACCTCGGAAGATCCGTGAAGGGAATAAACCTCTTTTCTGACATAATATATTTCCCAAAACCTAAACCATTAACACCAACAAGTAATGATGAATCAATATCAACAATGAATGACCTGATGGACTGTGTCTCACGGAATTCAATTATTTTCGGAATAGTAAAGGCATCTATCTTTCGCAAACCCGGGTCAATTTTATCCAGTCCTCCTCCCCCGGTTGCTATCCAAATGATCCCGGAGCGGTCCTCAAGGATCGAGAAAAGATCGTTGTTAGAAATGCTGCCGGAGCTGTCACCGCTCTGAATTAAGTGAACCTCCGGTTTATTTGTTTCATGATTCTGAATTATGTTTAATCCATACGGAGTACCTGCCCAGATTGAACCTTCATTATCTTCATACAGGCAATAAATAATATTGCTTGAGAGCGAAAAACCCCCTCCGTCATTCTGCGAGTAATGCTGCAAAATCTCAAGCGATTTATAATCATGAATACGTACCTTGAAAAGACCTCCCTCCCACGTTCCAAGCCAATAATTTCCCAAGCGGTCTTCCAGAATTCTCACCACCCGGTTGGTGGAATCGTTCAATCTTGATTCCTCACCCATGAGAAGGTGTTGAAAATCATCCTTTTCTTCATCATAGATAAAAAGACCATTACCCCACGTTCCGATAAGGACCCTTCCATTCCTGTCTTCATATGTGTATGAAATGGTACCGAAAGGATTATTTTTACCCGGACGTTCAGTGTCTGAGAATGAAACCATCTTACCTCGTTCAGGATAATAAAGATTCAACCCTCCAAATGAAGAAATCCAGATCCTTCCCCTGGAATCACAGAAGATATGGTTAATATTATTGTCCATGATTGCGAGACCGGATGGGTCATTACGGTCGATAATAGTAACAGCTTGCGTCTGCTTGTTAAGGACATTGATGCCGGAATGATCTGTCCCAAACCATAAATTGCCCGCCTTATCCTCAGCAATGCAATTGAAATCTACCGAGTTAAAGCTTTTCTCTTTATCATATTCGGGTTTATAAATGGTTGTCTTGTAACCGTCAAACCGGTTTATCCCGTTATCGGAGGCGATCCACAGGTAACCCTCCCCATCCTGCCACAGAGCTTTCAGATTATCAGAAGAGAGTCCGGAGTTAATATTGAACCGCTGAATAATATACCTATTCCCGTCAAAAGGACCTGCAAGAAGACTCCCTGCAGCTATGAGCAAGCAGACAATTGAAGCCCTCAAGTTTCTGTCAGTCAATATGCGGAACAATTCTTTCATCCTGATAACCTTTGTTGGCAAAGTTTAACATTTCAGCAAAGATAGGAATCCATAGGTTTGAAAAAACATGCATGATTTAACCCAAAAATTGAACTATTTGTTACACTCACTCTACAAGTATATTTCATAATTTGGAACGATGCAGCAATACAAAATGAAAAGAATCAGGAGCATATTTTTAATCGTTCTCACAGCAGGCATGCTTCACCCTGTTTTTGCACAATCTGTATTGATTGATCCTGCAGTACGGTACCAGGTTGTCGATGGCTGGGGAGGATCTTTGTGCTGGTGGGCTAATATTATGGGCGGATATAGTGATATTGATGTTTTGAAAATAGGTGATTGGGTTACAGATCCCCAGGGCCTCAATATGAATATCTTCAGGTTCAACATTGGCGGAGGCGATGCCCTTGACCATACTCATATGCGTGGTGACGGTGGCAATATGCCCGGTTACAAAATATCGGCATCAAGCCCTTACGACTGGTCCCGGGATGTCAATCAGCGAAGGATACTGCAGCAGCTTATTCAATCCCGAATCAGTCAGACCGGTGTAAACGATATCATTGTGGAGGCATTTTCCAATTCACCACCCTGGTGGATGACCCGCAGCGGTTGCTCTTCAGGTAGTGTTGAAGGGAATGTCACAAATCTGAAGTCAGATATGTTCGATGATTTTGCCGTTTATCTTACCGATATCGTAGAATATTATCATGACAGTTTAGGAATTACCTTCCAGACCATTGAACCTTTTAACGAACCATTTTCCAACTGGTGGAAAGCTTACGGAGGACAGGAAGGATGTTATTTCGGACAGGCCAACCAGGAAAAGATGATCCGGGAACTATACACTCAGTTGCAAACAAAAGATATGCTGGGATATTGCGGTATTACTGCGATGGATTCCAATACCCTGGATGAATGTTTTAACGGCATCACCGCTTATAAATCAGCAGGAGATGTTCTGCCGAAAATCATAAAAATCAATACGCACAGCTATTTCGGAAGTGTAAATTCAAGGATCAACCTCGCCACTTTTAGCCATACGAATACTATCAGGCTTTGGCAGTCCGAGTCAGGACCATTGAATATGTCAGGTACCGCAGAGGAATTGATCCTCTCAATGGCAGCAAGGATCATTAAAGACATAAAAGAAATGAAATGTGAAGCATGGATTGACTGGCAGATTGCTGCTGACCAGAGTCCTGTATGGGGATTGATCGTTGGTAAATATTCAGATATAATGCACCCGGTTTCGAAGGATGATGGCTACTATATACGCTCACAGTTCTCCCGTTTTATTAAACCCGGCTATTCTATCATTGACTGCAAAGATCCGAATACTCTTACAGCTATCAGTGTTGATGAATCCGAGCTTGTAATTGTTATTTGTAACGAATCAGCTGTTGAAACCGGCCATAGTTATGACCTGGGAGCTTTTAAATCGGTCGGGCCGAATGTTCAGAGGTTCAGGTCAGGGAAGGTGAATGATTCCTATACTGAAAAACTGGTAAAAAGTAATATCTCCCTGACATCTGATATACTGGATTATACTGCACCCAAATATTCAGTCACCACTTTCGTTATCCCGGTTGAGATTTCGGCTTCTTCAATTTCCGAAGGAAGGTATTACATCAAAAATAAAGCCGGCGGTAAGTATGTTGGGATTCAGGGAGCATCCACCAACCTGGGAGGATTACTGGTGGTTACCGGAGATTCGCCCCAGAGCAATTCCTCATTTGACATAAGCATGGATGTGATCAACGGTGGTTATATGATTAAACCCGCACACAATGCACCTGCACAAAATTATGTGCTCGATGTGGAAGGCGTCTCCAACCTCGACAGGGCGAATATCATGCAATACTCAGATTGGGGAGGTGAAAACCAGCGGTTTCATTTCGTTCACCTCGAAAAAGATTATTATAAAATCATTATCCATAAAAGCATGAAATGCTGGAGCATCCCTGGTAATATGTATGATCCTGGAACGCCGGTATTGCAGATGACCTGGGATTACGGAGATAATTCAATCTGGGAGATTCTCCAATTCCCCACATCAATCATGGGTAACGAAATTAAAACCGGGTTAAAAGTTTTCTATAACGCAGGTATACTGAATATCCGGTCAATCGACGGCATGATGCTTGCAGATCTGTTTGTCTTTAATGTTTTGGGGGAAATTATCAGGTATGCACAAAACATCGGGAACTCCGATTATTCTTTCCCAATAGATATTGATCCGGGGATTTACTTTGTAAAGGCCACAATGGCTGACGGAGTAACTGCCAATAACAAATTTGTCAGATTATAAACAATTTAAATAGGTTGATATTGACTGCCATTAAAATTCATTTTACTAATTAAAACAATTCATTATGAAAAAAATCTCTACTATTCTGGTCTTTCTGCTAGGCACAAGTTTTTTTGCCTCAGCTCAAGAAACCCTGTGGACAGGTGAAACAACACCCGAAGCGATAACCTATTACGATATGGTTGGGTGGACGAAAACTGATCCTGGCCTTGCCGGAAAATATTTCAATTTTGGAACAGCGGAAGCAATTTCCTATTCATCTATTGTAGATAATCCGCAAAAAACGGGTATGAACAAATCAAATAAAGCTCTGATTCTAAAATCATTAATGGGCAAATCATGGTGGCCCGATTTTTTTCTTTTTAGTTTAGCAGCTCCCGTTTCTATCACCTCAACCAACAGATATTTACATATTTTGCATTACAGACAAAATCTGAATCAAGGTTATAGTGTAAATATCAATAAACAACAAACGTGGGAAGATGCCGATAAAGGAACCAAAAGATTTGATGGAAATCTTGAAAAAGCCAGCCAGTGGGAAGACATTGTTATTGACCTTGTATGGTTTAAGGACAATGCCGAGTCTTTGAAAGAAATTTGTGTCTTGATGGACAAAAACTGGGGTGGCGGAGCTGAAGACCCAACCGATTATTATTTTGATGAGGTTGTACTGAACAATGATCCTATTCAAAGGGGTGTCACTAACTTGCTTACGGGTGAAAAAACTCCTGAGGCTATCACTTACTACGACTTTGTGGAATGGGCGATTGCTGACGCAGCACAAATTCCTGCCTGGTATGTTGACTTTGGTGGCGGAAAGTATACCACATTTGTTGATAACCCGGAAACAGCGGGAATCAATAAAACAGCTAAAAGCCTGTATATGGCTACTACAAAAGGAGTTGACTGGTGGGGGAATTTCCTTAATTTCAGGTTGGGAACACCGATCACCATCACTGAAGACACCCGTTACCTGCATATGTTCCATTACAGGGAAATCCTGAATAATGGCTGGAGTGTGAGCCTGAATGTGAATGAACCGCTGCAGGATGCCGACAAAGGCAAACTCAGGTTTGACGGCAATAATTCAGCAACAGGTAAGTGGGAAGATATTGTGATCGACCTTAAATACCTGATCGACAATTCTGTCCCCCTGGAAAAGATGTGTATTATTGTGGATAAGGACTGGGATGGACCAAGGGATAATCCAGCTACCAAATATTATTTTGATGAGATCGTTCTGAGTAATGATCCTCTTCAACGTGGTGTAACTATTCTTGCAGGAACTGACCTCCTCAATTGTCAGGATCAATCCCAGATCGACGCACTGACATTCGATACTCAGAATGCTACCAATACCTACGAAATTATCGATAATCCATTCACAACCAGTACGGTTGATTCCGACGGAAAAGTTCTGAAGTTTCATAAGAGTGTTGATGCTTCCTGGTGGCAGGGTATGAAAGTATCCTTCCCTGGAATCCACATGATCACTTATGGTGAAAAACAGTATCTGCATGTGTTTGTGCGCACTGATACTATCTGCAATATCCAGTTGCATATGATTGACAACGCTGATGTTGAGCATACTGAAATGTTTGTTTATCCTAAAGATGAGATCGATGGGGATTGGTTCGACCTGGTTTGGGATTTGAGCAGTTACATTGCTGTAAAAGCCATTACCGTAAGATTCGACGTGCGGGTGGATGCAAGTCAGAACTGGATCAACAATACACCTGCCAGGGATTTCTATATGGATGACGTTACCCTCGATGCTAATCCGGACCAGCGTGAAAATACCTCATCCATTGGCATTGAACTGTCGAAAATGGCCGAGATGCTGGTGTACTCAATGAACAAGACCATTTATTTCTCATTACCGAATGCTTCCCGCGCTTATATATATGACCTGTCAGGAAGAAATGTTGTTTCACAAACACTGAATGGAGGTTCTGATTTGAATGCAATCTCCGTTCCTGATAACGGTATATATATACTCAAAGTTGGAACAAAGGACGGGAAAGTGTCTACTGTTAAAATCTTTGTAAAGTAAATTAATGTTAATAAGGATGTCTCAAAAGCTGGTTTGAATTTTTTGAGACATCCTTATTTTCTTAAAAATGACAGGCCTTCCGGTTGTTTTTACCTGATAATTAATTCTTATCGAATGAAAGCAGTTGCTTTAAAAGTATTAACGCTTTGTATACTCACTTTAGTTGCATTTTCCTGCAACAAAGAAGACCCGGGCATTGCGGATCAGTTAATTGGCAAATGGACTCTGACTGACAAAACGGTCGGCAATGATCCGGTTATACTCAGTGATTGCGAGAAGCGAAGTACCATTGAATTCCAGGTGAATAATTTCTGCCTGCTGTACGATGCCTGTACTGGTGACACAACAAATTCAGGCTGGAACTATAAATATGAGATGCTGAATATATCGGTACACCTGCCGGCAGCATACTATATAGAACAACTCGATAATACTGACCTGAAAGTCAGAAGAAACGATATTTCCCCTTCGGGGGACCTGCAGGTTACTGTTCTTTCCTATTCAAAAGAACTTAAATAATCGATTCTGATCCTATAAAATCGAGTAAAATCCGAACGATATATGAACAAGTTGATTTTTCTCTTTCTGATGTTTATCCTGGCTCTTCCCCCTGGATGTGAAAAAGATGCGGGTTATCCGGATCTGATTTCCGGTTTTTGGGCGCAGGAAGCCATCCTGGAAGATGGCACTGCGGTGGAGATGTCTACCTGCGAACAAAGTACCAGGCTATTGATTGAACAGAACGGGGTTTACCGACTGTACAGTTCCTGCGATGTTTTAGAAAGATCCGGAACCTGGATCATAACGAATGAAACCATGCTCGACCTGTCGATGGATCGCTGGAACGGGAGCAACAAATATGAACCTTACCCGGTTCGGTTCACCATTATAAAGCTATCAGCCACTGAATTGGAGATCAGGATAAGAACTTTTATCGGCGACCGTAAAAAAATTGTTTTGTTCACCCCGGTAGCACAGGATAATCTTGCGGGTATGACCCCCGGGGAGCTGCTTGAACTGGACCGGTACAATAAAACCCTCAGGACGTATATCTATAGATTCGTAAAACATGAATAAAATTCAACTCAGGCTTTTAATCCTGTTCCTTCTGACTATTCTGCCCACCCTGAGTGGTTTCGGACAGCAAAGCCACAGGGTGGCCGGCATGATCAGTGATGCCAGGACCGGTGAACCCCTGATCGGTGTGAATATAATCATTAAAGGAACCTTCACCGGAACAACAAGCGCCACCGACGGAAGCTACCGGATCGATGTTCCGGACCCGAGTGGTACCCTTCAATTCTCCTATATTGGGTATCAGCCCCGTGAAGAGGCCATTGGCGGAAGAACGGTGATCAATGTGGTATTGAGCCCGGACACTAAGGTCATTGATGAGGTTGTAGTGGTTGGGTACGGAGTGCAGCGGAAAGAATCTGTTGTAGGTGCCATATCTTCAATTAATACTAAGGCCATTGTTTCCATTCCTGTATCCAACATCACCCAGTCGATTGCAGGCAAGCTTTCCGGTGTTCAGGTAGTGCAAACATCCGGTGAAATCGGCCGCGACGAAGCCGATATTTTCATACGTGGTCAGGCTACCTATGGCAATGCAAATCCGCTGATCGTGGTGGATGGTATCATCCGTGACGGATTTGCACAGATCGACCCGAACGAGATCCAAAGCATGAGCATCCTCAAGGATGCGTCTGCCACTGCGGTTTTCGGTGTTAAAGGAGCCAACGGGGTTATCATAATTACCACTAAACGCGGTATGGAAGGAAAACCGCAGATTTCCTTTACCACTCAAACCGCTATAACAATGCCTACAAGGATCCCGCAACCGCTCGATTCTTACCGTTCGGCCCTCCTGTCTAACCTTTTTAAAGTAGGCGGATCAAAAGAAGCAGCCCCGTTTAACAACCAGGATATGCTCAACTTCCGCACGGGCGCATTCCCTTTTACCAATCCCGATTATTCCTGGGTGGATGTTATGATGAAGGACCATTCAACCCTTACGCAGTATAACATTAACGTCAGCGGGGGGACAAAAACAATAAAATATTTTATCTCCGGGGGTTATCTGACACAAGATGGAGTTTACAACTATGATCCCTATACCAATTTCTCCAGAATTAACTTTCGGTCAAACTTCGATATTAATGTTTCCAAAAACTTCAGCGCCTCTATTAACCTGGGTACCCGGATCGAGGAAAGAACCAATTCTGCCGCCGCCTGGTACGGAAGCTGGGAGATCTATCGTGCATCCTTTGCCCTTGGTGGAAGATTTACGCCGGTATTCAATCCTGATGGCTCCCTGGCCGGAAACAGCAATCGTACCAATCTGATCGGTACGGTCCGTAACAGGGGCTTCTTCAAGGAAATACGCAGTGTTATGGAATTGGGCGTTAATCTCAACTATAAACTCGATTACATCACACCGGGGTTATCGGTACGGGGACAGCTTGCGTTTGACGATAACGGATCGATGAACCGCAATTATGAACAGGCATTTTCGGTTTACCAATATGATCTGAAAAACAATTCATACACTGAATTTGGTGAAAACAGGCCCCTGTATTACTCCTGGGGAAATGTTTACGATACCCGTAAAACCTATTATGAGGTAAGCCTGAACTACATCAGGGAATTTGGGCGCCACAGCATTACCGGGCTCCTCCTGGCGAACCGTGACCTGAAGTTCATCGATGACCAGACCCCGTTTGCCACTGAAGGGCTTGTCGGCCGCTTTACCTATGATTATAATAAACGATACCTGGCAGAAATCAATGTGGGATTCAATGGCTCAGAGAACTTCACTCCCGGTAAGAGATACGGTTTATTTCCGGCTTTTGCCGTGGGGTGGGTAGTAACCAATGAGCCATTTTTGCAAAATACAGGCTTTAAAAAGGTGGTCAGCGGCCTAAAGCTGCGCGGATCCATTGGCTGGGTGGGCAATGATAAAATCGGTGACAACCGGTTCATTTACCTGCAGCAGTACGAGGAAATCGGTGGAGCCATGTTTGGTACCGGCGATAATTGGTTCCAGGGCATCCGGCAGGGTACCATTGCTAACCTGAATGTGCAATGGGAAGTTGCCAGAAAACAGAATATAGGCTTTGAATCGGATTTCTTTAATGGCCTGTTCGGTATCAATTTTGACTATTTTTATGAATACCGCGACAAAATTCTAACGACGATCACTAATACAAGCCCATCCTACATTGGGGCAACTTTAAGTGCAGCAAATATCGGGATCGTTAAAAACGAGGGATTCGAAATTGAACTCCGCCACAATAAGTCCTTAGCAAAATATTTCTCCTACTATCTCCGCGGCAACTTCTCGTATGCCCATAATACGGTCCTTCAAAAGGATGATGCATATATGACCCTCGATTACCAGAAAGAGGAGGGTTACCCCATCGGCACTCCCTTGAAATACATCACCATTGGAATTTTTCAAAGTTATGATGAGATATACAACAGCCCTCCACAAATATCCCAGCTTGGTGGCATAGCCGGCAATAATATTTTATATCCGGGCGACCTGAAGTTCATGGATGTGAATAACGACGGGGTTATCAACCGTTTCGACCAGGTAAGGACCGGCTATTCCTATGTGCCTGAAATTGCTTATGGTGCCACACTGGGTATCAACATCGGGAACTTCGACATTTCGGCCCTGCTGCAGGGCGTTGCCAGAGCTTCTTTTGAGAAAAACTGGGAAATTATGTGGCACTTCTCCAATAATGAAAACGTATTTCCCAAACACTGGAATTACTGGACACCGGAAACTGCCGGATCAGAGGAATACGTAAGGCTTTACGGACCTTACCAAAACAACGAAGCCGGGAGTACTTACAGTCTTGGATCGGGGCAGTATCTCAGGCTGAAAAATGCAGAGATCAGCTATACGCTCCCAAAATCGATTCTTAAAAAATTCAAGGCTGAATCTCTCAGGATCTATATTTCAGGCGTTAACCTGATTCTCTGGGCTCAGGAACCATACATTGATCCGGATAACAGGAACCAGCGGGGCGGAAATATGCCTCCGTTGAAATCAATTAACATCGGGATCAAACTTAACTTCTAAAAATGCGGAATATGAAATTGAAAAATTGGATATTTTTAGCATTAGCTTCATTATCAGTGATTTCCTGCGAGGACGATTTTCTAGACCGCGCTCCGGGATTGAATCTTGATGAGGTAAAAGTATTTACCATTTTCGAAAATGCCCAGCGTTTTCATGCTGATATTTACAGCCATTTGCAGGATGGGTTTAATCGCCTGGGGAATTATCAGCCGGTACCAATGTCGTCGGCTTCAGATGAATCGGATTCCTACATGGGCTACCATGGAACACAGACGCTTAATTTCGGCAGCTACGACGGAGTTGACGACCAGCTCTTTAATTATTATTCAGGTATCCGAAAAGCAAATATTTTCCTTTCAAAACTGGATGTGATACCCTTCCCTGATCAGAAAGCACGTGATGCAATGGTAGGCGAGGTATACTTCCTGCGTGCCTTTTATTTCTTCGAGATCATCAAGCGATATGGCGGCATGCCCATCATTGAGCAGGTTCTCTTACCGGGAGATAACCTGATGTACCCCAGGAATTCATACAAAGAGTGCGTCGATTACATTCTGACTGATTGTGAGCAGGCCATAAACCTGTTACCGGTTTCCAGGCCCGACAATGAACTCGGGCGGGCCGCAAAAGGTGCGGCCATGGCATTAAAGGCACGGATGTTAATGTATGCGGCCAGCCCTCTCTGGAACCTGGAAATCACCAATCCGGATAAATGGCAGCTGGCTGCCGACGCAGTTAAAGCGGTGATCGAACTGAAGAATGAAAGCGGCAGCCCCGCATATGAATTATACTCAAAGGGCAATGGGGCCAAGGATTATGAACGCCTTTTCTTTACCAGGCCCAATAATGGGAATAAGGAAGTAATATTCTATAAGCACCAGGGTACCGTAGATTTTAATAACCAGCAGATTTTTGTCTGGGCCCCAAAAGGTGATGGATTTGAAGGAGCGGGCGCAGTTGCACCCACTCAGAATTTTGTGGATCTTTTTGAAATGAGCAATGGGAAGACCATCAACGAGCCAGGTTCGGGATATGATCCGGATAATCCCTATCTCAACAGAGAGCCACGGTTTTATAAGATCATTTTATATAATGGCACTGTTTGGCAGAATGTTACCGTAGAAACATTCCTTTCTCCCGATCTTAACCCTTCCTCCAACGGAAAACACAGGAAAATCCTTGCTGAATATACCAGCACAGGGTATTATGTGCGCAAATACCTCCCTGAAGAGGTTCAAACAAAAACCACGGTGAGGGCTTATCACGACTGGATCTATTTCCGCCTGGCGGAGATGTACCTGAACTATGCGGAAGCGATGAATGAAGTATCCGGACCTACTCAGGAAGTTTATGCAGCCCTCAATATGGTCCGGTCGCGTTCAGGGGTAATTGATATGCCTGCCGGACTTGACCAGGATCAGATGCGTAAGCGCATTATGAATGAAAGAGCCATTGAACTTTCGTTTGAGGAACACCGCTGGTGGGATGCCCGCAGGTGGAAAAAAGGAGCCGAATGGTTTGGCGGGGAGATGAATGAGATGTACATCACAAAAGATGCACAGGGAAGGCTGACTTATACTAAAAAACCCTTTGAAACCAGGGTTTACAGGGATTATATGGACCTCTATCCCATTCCGATCTCTGAGATGAATAAGAATCCCTTATTACAGCAAAATCCAGGCTGGTAAATTTGATATAACTGTTTAAGTATAAACCTATGCGACGAATGATACCTTATATGAAGTTATTCTGCTTCCTTCTGTTCATTGCGCTTGCAGGATTAAATCCTCTCCCTGCCCAGGAAATAAGTGGCAAAACAATAACAGGCATAGTAAATGATACCGGCGGAAAACCTGTTCCCGACGTCAATGTATCTGTACTGGATGAATTTGTGCAGACCTTTACTGACCAGGAAGGAAGGTTCTCCATTGTTGTAAGTGCTGGTAAAACCTTGTATTTCAGCAAACAGGGATATACCGCCGTGAAGATAAACCTGTTATCTGGTTCTGACAGACTGGTTGTTACCCTCGAACCTGCCGATAAGGAAAAAATAATCGATGTATCTTACGGTACCCGAACCCAATCAGAACTGACACACGCTATATCATCCATCAGCGCTGGGAGCCTCGAGAAAACACCGGTGCCTAATCTGTCAAATGCCATCGTGGGAAGAACAACCGGCCTGACGGTAATTAAATCGACCGGTGATGAGCCGGGTTATGACAACTCAGCCATTTACGTCCGGGGGATCGGAACATTCAATAGTTATGTTTCACCGCTTATCCTGGTTGATAATGTTGAGCGCAATTTTGCTCAGTTCGATCCGATGGAAATCGAATCGTTTTCCGTATTAAAAGATGCTGCAGCTACCGTACAATATGGAATCCGTGGTGCAAACGGGGTAATCAATGTAAAAACCAAACGAGGATTCACCGGAAAATCCGAAATCAATTTTATCGCTCAAACAGGATTCCAGGCCCCATCAACCCTGCCTGAATATCTTGGCTCGGCAGAGTATGTGACCTTATATAACAAGGCTCTCCGGAACGACGGGTTGCCGCTGCCGGTTGACAGTAAATTTGATCCCTCCATGTACTATGGTACCGGTGATCCATTCCGGTATCCTGATGTGGATTGGTATGGAGATTTTTTAAAGCCGGCTGCTCCGCAATCACAGTATAAGTTATCACTGCGCGGAGGAACAACCGCCATCCGCTACTTTGTGTTCATGGGAGCTACAAGCCAGGATGGCATCTATAAGTTAACGGATGTTAATCCCCAATATAACACCAACCCCAAGTATTCGAGATATAATCTGCGCTCCAATGTAGATGTGGATGTAACAAAAACGCTGCAAGTGTTTGTGGATCTCGCTGCCCGGGTTGAGAACCGGCATGTGCCCAATTCAAGTGCCGCATCTATCTTTTCCACCCTTTCGCAACTCCCTCCCAATGCAATGCCCGTAAACAACCGCGACAGCTCCATTGCCGGGACATCCGTATACCGGAATAACCCGTTGGGAATGATATCCAAAACCGGTTACCGGGATAATTACCAACGGATCATGCTAGGCAATGTGGGAGCCACCCAAAAACTGGACTTCCTGCTAAAAGGGCTTTCTGCCAATTTAATGGTGGGCCTCGATGGAACGAATTACTACTCGCTCGGACGGAGCCAGACCTATGCTGTTTATCAGGAATATACATCAGGGGATTCCACCGAATACCTGAAATATGGTGACAACAGCGATATCAGCATTAATACAGAGAAATTTGATGATGGATTCGCTTATATGCTGACCACCCTTGGAGGACTTTCCTATTCCTTGAATACCGGAGCCAGTTCTCTGTCGGCGGACCTTAATTATATGCAGTCGAAGTATTTCCAGAACGGCGATAACCTGGCCTATTCCAATCAGGGAATTTCCGGCAGGGCGACTTACGGATTCAGAAAAAAATACTTTACAGAATTCGGATTTGCGTATAACGGATCCGAAGACTTCAGAAAAGGAAACCGCTTTGGTTTTTTCCCGGCTGTGTCGGCAGCATGGATTGTATCCAATGAATCATTTCTTCAGGGAAATTCCACCATCTCATTCCTGAAAGTAAGGGGATCATACGGAAAGGTAGGTAATGGCAAACTGGGGCTGGAAAGATTCCCTTTTGAACAAAAATATTACAGTGGCGGCGGGTATATTTTTGGTTCCGGTTTCGGAAACACCGATGGCTCATACGAAGGTAGGATCCCAAATCCCAATATCCGATGGGAGGAATCGCTGAATGCCAATATCGGAATCGATCTGGAAATGAAGAATATACTTAATTTTTCTATTGATTTTTTCAATAATTACAGGGATAATATTATTACGACCAGTACCAATATTACACCCGGAATTATTGGCCAACTCCTCCCGTATGAGAATAACGGCACCGTCGTTAACAGGGGCTTCGAAGCCATGATCAGTCATAATCATCAGAAAAAAAACTGGGGTTATTCCATTCAGGGAAATGTTTCCTATGCCTGCAATAAAATACTGAGCATGCAAGAGGTTAGCGGATTACCCGACTATCAATACAAGCAGGGGAAATCGGCCTCAGCTATATGGGGCCTTGAAGCCATTGGGTTTTTCCGGGATGAAGAAGATATTGCGAACAGCCCCTATCAGTCATTTGAAGCCGTGCAACCCGGAGATGTTAAATTCAAAGATCAGAATAACGACAATATCATCGATAACCAGGATCAGATAGTGATAGGCGATCAGATCCCCCAATGGAACTTCGGTTTGCTGGGAGCAGTTAACTATAAAGGCTTCGATCTGCATTTTGTCCTCAGCGGTATACTGGGCAGAACCGTGCTCCTGACCAATAACAGTGTCTGGGTTTTGCAAAACAACTCGAAAGTGACTGACATTGCTTATAATGCTTGGGAAAAGGGAGTCAATGAAGATAATGCAACTTATCCGAGGCTGACAACCCTGAATAATAAGAATAACTACAACAATTCGACCCTCTGGGCACGCAGTGGCAACTATCTTAAAGTCACTAACCTGGAAATCGGCTACAGCCTTCCTGGCAAATGGCTGACTAAAATCAATGTGAAAGAGGTCAGGTTATTCCTGAATACCTACAACCTCATGAGTTTTGATTCCATCAGTGAATACCATCTCGATGCTGAAGTTCCTGATGCAGGTGTCTCCGGTTATCCGATAATGAGAGTTTACAACACAGGTATAAGTGTGAAATTTTAATCTTAATTCAGAAATGGATATGAAAAGGATCGTCTACTTGATATCGTTGGGGTTGTCGTCGCTGGTTTTAAATTCATGCGAGGATTTTCTGGATAAGGAAGTTGATATCAATTTAACCGAGGACAAGATTTTTTCAGATGTGCATTATGCCCCTGGATTCCTCAATAATATCTATAATGACCTGCTTACAGGATTCAACCGTTACGACGGGGCTATGCTTGCTTGCGGATGCGATGAAGCAAAAAACTCTTACTCCGGTTCTCTGGTCCAGATATTTAACAATGGAGCTGTAAATTCATCCCTTAATCCGGATGAAATATGGGACAAGATGTATGGAGGGATCCGTAAGACGAATATTTTCCTCGAAAAACTGAACACCACTATTAAAGAGACAAACAGTATACCAGAAAAGGACCGGCCACGAATGAAAGGCGAGGCATTTTTCCTCAGGGCCATGTTCCATTTTGAACTCGTAAAACGTTATGGAAGGATTCCTTATGTGGATAAAGTGTTAACGGTTGAGAATGCCGGTAATGTGCCACAAATAACCTTTGATGAAATGGTTGAGCGCATTGTTAATGACTGTGATACTTCATTTGTCTATTTATCCGAATCAAATGACGATGCAAATAAAGGCAGAGCGGTTAAAGCTTCGGCAATGGCGTTGAAATCACGAATTTTGCTTTATGCGGCAAGTCCCTTAAATAATACCGGTAACGACCTGTCGAAGTGGGACAGGGCGGCGCAGGCTGCCTTACTCCTGTTAAATATGCGGGGAGCTACAATCGGCCTGGAATCGAAATATGAGTATGTATTCAATACACCGTTTTCAAAGGAAGTCCTTCTTGCCACACAACCCGTAAATACAAATGAGTTTGAGAAAGCAAATTTCCCGTTGAGTTATGGCGGAACGGGACTGACAAATCCTACACAGAACCTGGTGGATGCCTTTGATACAAAATGGGGAAAACCAATTACAGAAGATTTAAACTATAATTCCTCCAAACCCTATGAAAACCGGGATGACCGATTCTACTCAGTAATTCTGTATAATGGAGCCGTTTTCAAATCCCGCCAGGTCGAAACTTACATCGGTGGGAAAGATGGGCTTCTGTCAGCTTCTACTGCAACGAAAACAGGCTATTACCTGAAGAAATTTGTCGATTCTTCGGTTGATCTGGATAAAGGGACCACCGTAAGGAAGCCGTGGATCATTTTCCGTTTCGCTGAAGCATATCTCAACTATGCAGAAGCCTTAAATGAGGCAGCCGGACCAGTACAGCAGGTTTATGATGCAGTGTATGAGTTACGTAAACGAAATTACGTTATTACAAGCAGAGCGCGTTATCCGGCAGGCTTGTCGCAAAGCCAGATGCGTGAACGCCTTAAAAAGGAACGCCAGGTTGAATTAGCATTCGAAGAACATCGTTTCTGGGACCTTCGCCGTTGGAAGGATGCTGAAGATATACTGAATAAACCTGCAATGGGAATGAGAATTACATTAAATCAAGCTGATACAACATTCTCATACCAGAATTTCGAGGTGGAAAACCGAATTTTCAATTCCAGGTTTTACTGGTATCCAATACCACGAAAGGAGGTTCTGAAAGGCTATGTGAAACAGAATCCGGGTTGGGAGTAAATCTTTAAAATATCTAATACGAAAAGAATTATGAAAATTGCATGGATAGTTGTTTCATTGTCGGTCTTGCTTTTAACGGCTTGTGAATCAACCGAAGATGTTTTAAACAGCATCGACCATACGGTTCCCTCGGTGCAGTTCAACCCGGACACCCTTGAAGTTACAGCGGGTGAAAATGTAACACTTAATGCCGTTGTTGAAGATGAATCAGGACTTCAACGAATCGAATTCACCTATGGTGACTGGAGAATAAATGAAATAATTGACCTTAGCGATGATTCTAACACTGTTACATACCCGTTTTCACTTGATATTAAAGTTCCAGCAGATGCATTAAAGGAATGGGAAGAAAATTCTTACTTCAACGATGGATCTTCAATAAAAATCATTCAGCAGTATCATAAACTGGCTCTCAGTGCATGGGACAAAAACAAAAACCTTAATACAAGTTATTGTTATGTAAAAGTGAAATAAAAATTATACTCATCGAATTAGTTGTCCGACCAAGGCTCGAACTTGGACTCTTCTGAACCAAAATCAGATGTGTTGCCAATTACACCATCGGACAAAGCGGCGCAAAGATAGAAAAAAAGTGACAAGTGACGAGTGACAAGTGACGGAAAACTCGTGACACGAAACGCGTCACGCGTCACGTGTCACGTTTGGCTCGTTTCTTCATGACTGCTTTCACTATCAGGTAAATAACAAACAATAATCCGACTAAAACAACTCCCCACTTTAATTCCTCGTAATACTTTTTAAGCAAATCCTGCTGCGAATAGAAAAAATATCCAAGTAGTGCAAGGATGATATTCCAGATACCTGCGCCGATGAAGGTCCATAACATGAAGGTTTGAAGCGGCATTTTGGCCAATCCGGCAGGTATTGATATGAGATGACGCACACCGGGCACCAAACGGCCGATCAGTGTGGAAGTTTTTCCGTTTTTGATAAAGAAATTCTCGGCTTTTTCCACCTTCTCCCTCGTTATAAATATCATATGAGCCCATTTTGTATCAGCAAGGGCATAAACAATTTTCCGGCCCAGGGTGAATGATATTACATAATTGATGAGCGAACCAGTTAATGCACCTGCGGTTCCCGACAGAATCACCAGGAAGATATTTAAATCACCTTTAGCGGCAAGATAGGCGGCAGGTGGGATCACCAATTCAGAAGGCATTGGTAAAACTGTACTCTCAATCATCATCAGCAAGAATATCGTCAGGTAGCTGGTATTCTGCATGTACCAATCAATCACTTGTTGGATGAATTCCATTTAAACCCAGTTATTTTCGGTAAAACTAGTGAAAATCAGTAAGCGGTGATGGTTATCAGTTGTCGGTTATCGGTTATCGCAGTCAACTGACAACTGACAACTGACAACCGTTTTCGGTAAATAAAAAAAGGCCGCCCCGAGGGGCAGCCCTTTTCTGAAAAGACACTCTATTATTCAACAATCACCATTTGCTTGGTTTGAACAAAACTACCTGCCTTCAGGGTATAGAAATAAACTCCTGGATCCAGATTATTGGTTTCCAGGGTAAAAGTATGTTTACCTGCAGGCATCATACCTTTATTAACTTCCATAACCTTGCGGCCGGTAAGATCCATTACTTCAAATGATACTTCCGATCCGTTGGTGAGCTCATAGGCAATTTCCGTACTGCGGCTGAATGGGTTGGGGAAGTTCTGCCCCAGGTTGGCAAGTGCCGGGTTCAGATCAACTCCGTCAATGCGGTTCCCATGATCGTTCAGGTTCAGGCGGCACATCACGTTTCGTTTTCCGAAATAGTCACCAACACCCGTTCTAATACTACCGTCATAGATAGCAACTGACGCAGATTCGGTAAGTGTAACCGAGTTGTCGGTTCCGATTTCCAACCCTTGATTTCTGCGAAGCAGATACTCCGCATTCGTATTATCGAATTGGATACCGGCATAAACGAGGTCTCCCTTTTTCAAAAATTCAGATTCACCGTCCTTTTCCAATGGCATGGTAACCCAGGTATTAAAGTCAGCTGAATCCAGTTGAATCATTTCGGTGGTCAGGAGTTCAAACGGTGTTTCATCTTCCTGTCCGATCGGAACAAAAAACATTGTGAACCGGTAATTGAGATACTGATCGGCTTTACCGCCCGTGATAAAGGTGGAAATAGAACTTACTTCACAGTCATTAAAAATCGGGAAAATAGAACCTATAAAATGATTAAGATTTTCCGTGGCTGGAGTATTGTATGCTTCTTTACTCATTGACCAGCTCAAATTATTGATATTACCCGAACGGGAATAAACACTGTCGGTGACATTAAAGAAAACCTCACGTTTATTATCATCTGGCAGGTCATCAGCTTCTTTAGCCTTGAATTCCCAGCCAATTTTGTAATGGCCGTAATCAACCGGAGAATATTTATCAGCGATATCTGCCGTATCTACTGTTAAGATGGAGACATCTACCGGCGCTGACATCTTGTGGAAGACACTGCTACCGTTTTTAGTAACATCAACATCCAGGTAAACACTTTCCTGATCATATTCACCAAAGTTTAACGTACTCGATTGAAAATTCAAAAAGCCTCCGGTGCCATCCAACTGGGATTTAGGAATGTTGTGAATCCAGGCCATAGCGGTGTTTGCATTACCATCGTCCCACTCCATTTTTACATAGTTCATCTTTAAATCGTTGTTATAAGCTTCTGACAACTTGAAATCATCAAATGCCCAATAATAGAGGCGGGTATCAATCCAGTGCAACCTCATCTTAACGTTTGGCATCCCGGCTGCCACATCTGTAATATTGGCCTGGAAAAGTGCCGGTTCTCCTTTAGGTTTATCCATCGGGCGGTCTTTATGACCGGCACCAAAGGCAGTACTGTAAGTAGCTGAGTGAACCCAATCGTCGACGGATATTTCGAGCCACATATGGGCAACACTATAGGCCATGAAATGAGTTTCAAAACTGACCACAACCGTTGAGTGCTGACTGCAGTCAAAAGTCGGGAAGCCAACTGAGTTATCAACACCTATGTCAAGCATCACCCCCGTCATATAGTTGTACGCCTCAATGAAGTTCGCAATGCACCCGTTGTCCTTGGTAGTGGAATTCAGCGGAGGATCCTGTGTGTACAGGCTGACAAAGCCGAGCCCTGCCGGCCACCAGACAAAGTTAAACCCGGTATCCGTCGGATCGAGAAAATAGTAGCCGGTAGCAGCGGTCCAGCCTTTGTCATCTGCAGGGTTCTCCCAACCGAAAGTCTCAGAATAGAAAACCTGCCCGTTGCCCTTGGTGCCAGGGGTCTGAGCTTGTGCCGAAGCTGCTGCAAACAGCCCGGCAAGTGCAAGAAGAAGTGTAAATTTTCTCATAAGCGTTCCCTCTTTCGTTAAATAATGTTATAATTTCCCGATAAATATAAACCCCAAAATCATCTTTCCAAAGAAAATTCTCACTTATTGTTAAAAATAACCCAAATACTGTGAATCTGCGCACATTTAACTGTTCATTACAAAAATTGCATCTATCTTGAAGTGTTAAATCAACACTTCAAAAATGAAAAAATGGCATTTGCTTGCATTTATCCTGCTTGTGACCTTTTTGGTTTTTTCGCCTGTACTGAAAAGCGACTTCGTAAACTGGGATGATGATGTAAACGTTACGATAAATCCAAACGTTAAAAAACTTAATACTGGCAGCATTATAGACATGTTCACCCATACGGTGGTTGGTGGCTATACGCCGCTGACTACCCTCAGTTTTGCCGTTGAAAACCACTTCTTCGGAATGAAGCCCGGAGTTTTTCATTTCAATAACCTCCTTCTGCATTTGCTGTGTACTATGCTGGTTTTTGTTTTAATGAGGAAACTGGAAACAAACCTGTTTGTCTCTTTTGTGGTAACGTTCCTTTTTGGAATTCATCCCATGCGGGTAGAGTCGGTGGCTTGGATAACCGAACGGAAAGACGTACTGTACAGTTTTTTTTACCTCCTTTCCCTGATTTCTTACATTACTTTTTATAAAAGTAAGAGACTGATTTTTTATTTTTTAGCGTTATTAGCCTTCATTTTTGCTCTGCTGTCAAAAATTCAGGCAGTTTCGTTACCCCTGATCTTATTGCTTATAGATTACTTCTTCGAGAAAAAGTTCCAGTTCAAACACGTTTTGGATAAAATCCCTTTTTTCATTTTATCATTGGTAACAGGGTTGACTGGCATCTATTTTCTTGGGCACGAAGGAACCCTGGAAACAAGCACTGTTCTTCCTTTTATCCAGCGAATTTTTATTGGCACCTATTCCTTCTGCGTGTATCTCATAAAATCTGTGTTGCCTTACCAATTGTCGGCCATTTACCCTAATCCGGTGAAGCTATCTTTACTTTATTATGCAAGTGCACTGCTGGTTATTCTTTTAGCACTTCTTATTTATAAATCAGGAAAGTACCGAAAAGTTTTGATTTTTGGCTCCTTGTTTTTTTTGTTTAATGTAATGTTTATGCTTCAGATTGTTGGCGCCGGACAAGCTTTCATTGCTGACAGATTTACTTATATTGCTTACATCGGTTTGTTTTTTCTGATAGCCTGGGCCCTAAACTTTCTTTTTATCAGTAAATGGAAAACTTATGTCATTTTTTTGGGAGTGATTTATCTGGCTGTTTTGGCAACAGCAACCTGGAACAGAACACAGGTATGGAAAAATACGGAGACACTTTTTTCTGATGTGATTCGAAAGTATCCAAAATTTGCAATTGCCTTTAATAATCTCGGGTTATATTACCGCGAGCAAAATCAGTATGAGAAGGCAATGGCAGCTTATGGAAAGTCGATTGAGATAAACCCTGAGGGATACCTTAGTTACAGTAACCGGGGTGAAACCTATTTCGACCGGGGAGAAATTGACAAAGCCTTGGAGGATATGAATATGGCCATTAAGCTAAAGCCGGATTACAGCAAAGCATGGAGTAACCGGGGCGCAGTTTTTGGATCCAAGAAGGAGTTTGCCCTTGCCCTAAAAGACCTCGACAAAGCTATAGCCTTGGATGCTAAGAATCTGAAAGCCTACACCAACCGTTCATTGGTATATTATTCTCTGGGTAACTTTGAAAAAGCAAGCCAGGATGTTACTTCCTATTTGCAAATCAAACGCGACGATGCGGATATTTTAAATTTGCGTGGTTTATGTTTCAGCCGATTGAATAAAAACCAGGAAGCACTCGCCGATTTCAATAAGTCCATCCAGCTTAATCCAAAGGCGGGAGCATTTTTTCAAAACCGGTCTTCTCTATTATACAAGATGGGGGATACCAAAGGGGCCTTAATAGACATCCTAAAAGCTCAGGAGCTTGGTGTTCAAGTAAATCCGGGTTATTTGCAGATGTTGAAAACCAAGTGAGAATCTTTCATTTACTAAAAATATTGTATTTGATAATGCAATAAATGGCCCTGAATCCGTCTTTCCAATTGATTTTTTTCCCTTCGGTATAAGTTCGGCCATAGTATGAAATGCCTATTTCATAAATTCTTATGTTTGGGATGCGGCTGATCTTAGCCGTTACTTCCGCTTCAAAGCCGAAGCGGTCCTCTATCAGGTTAATATTTTTTATAATCCCGGACTTGAAAAGCTTGTAACCGGTTTCCAAATCCGAAATGTTGATATTGGTAAGCAGGTTCGAAAGGAAAGTAAGGAATCGGTTACCGATTGAATGAAAGAAGAACAACACCCTGTGGGGCTTGCTTCCAACAAACCTGCTTCCATATACTACATCGGCAAATCCGTCCAGAAGGGGTTGTAATAAAAGATTGAATTCCCTGGGGTCATACTCCAGGTCGGCATCCTGAACAACGATAAAATCACCGGTAGCTGATAGTATGCCTGTTCGCAGGGCTGCACCTTTACCGCGGTTCACCTCATGCTTCTGATAATTGATCAAGATCCCTGGATTTTCGCTCCGGAAGCGGTATAATTCAGCTTCTGTATCATCTTTCGAACAATCGTTAACAACAACCAACTCCTTTTCCATGCCTTGAATCAGTTCAACAGAACTAACCCTTTGAAGGATGCTGTAAATAGTAGCCTGCTCGTTATAGGCAGGGATAATCACAGATAGTATCATTATTTCATAACCATTTCCGAAATGTCGCAGAAGCGTGTTGTAGAGACGCATAATTATGCGTCTCTTAATTATGCGTCTCTACGGTATCGTATTATCTAACAACCCATTCCTGCACCCCGGTCGAAAACTCATCAGGCTGCCTGATATCGAGTTTCAATCCGGTTGTGGTGACCGGCTCAAATTCCAGAACATTGTACTGATCTCTTTTCGTTCCATAGGCACCCTTAGCCTTCACTTCAACCCAGGAATTGCCTTTTTTATAAAGCAGTTTCCAGGATTTGGGAACCCGGCAACCGGCATTAAGATCTTCATCATCGAACCAGAAAACATCAACAGCAGAAACCTTTTCGGGTTTGGCAAAGTCATATTGCACCCATTCGCTGGTGGCTTTCGTTGGCCACCAATGAATATGACCAAACTCACCGTTGCTGGATTTCTCCGGGCATTGCTGATCATGAACGGTTTCAGGCGATCCGGAGCATTTTGAGGCAGTAACCACTGCCAGGGAAGCAATCGTAGGAGCCGGCAACGGAGTGGCATATTTTGCATCTTCAGGGATCCAGACGGTCATTTCACCACGGCCACGGTTAGCCCATGCATAGTAAGGAATTGCCTTAAGATCAACCTTAGTTTTTTCAATGGTCCCATCCAAATGCGACTTCAATGAGTACCCTTTTCCGGAAATAATCCCCACTCCTTTTAACAGATTGGCGTTGAATGACCAGGTAAAACCGGGCTCTTCGGCCAACACCAGGTTCAGCGCTTTCTGATCTGCCTGATCGGCCCATTCGAGGGTGTACATCAGTGGTCCACGCTGCAATGCAACCTGACCCCTGTCAGCTTCCACCTTATCATTGGCCTGAACCCTGCGAATATCCATCCGCATTTCGATCTCAACCTGATCACCGGCTTTCCAGGATCGTGCGAGAATGGCAAATCCGTTTTCTGATTTATAGCTCACTGATTTACCATTTATTTTAATTGTCACCGGATTGGTTTCCGGATCTTTATAACGATACAGGTCGCTTGGCACCACCTGACTGCCGGTCCAGCCCGGGATGCGGATCATCAGGTTAAAGCGGCCCTTCTTATCCGGATTGATGGCAAGTTTCACTAATCCATTCCATGGATAATCTGATACCTGATGTATGATTACCTTCCTGGATCCAAGTTTAACTTCAGCTTCACTTTGCACAAACAAGTTCACAAACAGGTCGTTATCCTTTACGGCATAGATGTAGCCAGGTACCGACGGGATGAACCGGCACAGGTTGCTCGGGCAGCAGGCGCAGCCAAACCAGGCACTGCGTTCATGCTGTCCCTTTGACCGAAGAACGTTCGAATAGAAAAAACGGTCGCCCGATAAGCCCAAACCGCTCGGTACACCATTATATAAACTGCGTTCGAGCACATCCATATATTTGGCATCTCCGTGAAGGAGGAACATCCTGTAATTCCAGAAAACATTGGCAATATTGGCACAGGTTTCACAATAGGCGCTCATATTAGGTAGCTGATAATCAATGCCATATGCTTCCCCTGCTCCGGTAGCACCCACTCCTCCTGTGATGTAGAGTTTTTTCCCGACCACATTTTTCCAGATGGTATCAATGGCTTTCAGATAGGCCTGATCGCCTGTCAACGCTGCCACATCTGCCATACCTGAGAACATATAGTTGGCGCGGACCGCGTGACCAACAGCTTCGGTCTGGTCAACCACTTTTTTATTAGCCTGGTTATAAACTTCTCCACCCGGACCGCGTACATCGAGGAAAAATTTGGCCAGTTCGAGGTATTCCTTTTTGCCGGTAACCCGATATAGCTTGGTCAGGCCGATTTCCACCTCCTGATGGCCAGGATAGTTTTCACACTTGCCCCATCCGAAATCCTTAACGATCAGATCGGCTGCCTTTATGGCAATATCAAGCATGGTTTTTTTCCCGGTGGCCTGATAATGAGCTACAGAAGCTTCAAATAAATGGCCCAGGTTGTATAGTTCGTGACTGTTCTCGCTTTCGAGTTCCCACCGCTTTTTACCGGCCCATGGATGAGCGCTGTCGCCCATGATGGTACGGTTGGTATACAGATACCCGTCGGGCTCCTGAGCGGCACCGATCCGTGCAATCAGCTGATCGAGATACGCATCGAGTGTAGGATCCGGAACGGTTTGGAGCGAATAGGATGCTCCTTCGATGATTTTGTAAACATCCGAGTCATCGAATGGATACATACTGCAGAACGAACCTTTTTCCACTCCGGCAGCAATATCGAAATTTTTGATTCGCCCGGTTTCTTCACTCTGTTTAAAAGCATAAGGTATAGTCAATTCCGCATTCAGTTTTACCCTTGGTGCCCAAAAAGAATCCTCGAGTTTAACCTGATTGAATGCCACCGGCTGTATCGGGTAATCGCCCGATACTTTTTTACTTTCAGTACACCCGGCCAATGCGATAAGGACTACCGGGAAAATCTGTAACCATTTGTAATTCTGCATATTAATAATTATTAATTTTAATTACTCACCACGGAGGCACGGAGAACACGGAGTTCCACTGAGATCAATCAAAACGCCAAATAAACGATAAAAAAATCATCTCTGTGTCTCCGTAGTTTTTCTTTTAATGCTGAAAAGTTTCAATGCGGTTTTTCCTGTCCATAATAGGCATCCGGCCCATGTTTTCTCAGATAGTGTTTTTCGAGCAGGGCCGGCTGAACCGGATTGTCCTTACCAAGCACGACTGTCCTGAAGGCCATTTTGGCAATCTCTTCAAGGATAATTGCATGTTTCACGGCATCGGCCGGCGTTTTGCCCCAGCAGAATGGGCCATGTTCTGCGACCAGTACACCCGGAACCCCGATCGGATTAATATCAAGGAATTTTTCCTGAATAACCTGACCGGTAGCCAGTTCATATTGTCCCTGGATTTCAGCCGGGGTCAATAACCGTGTACAGGGAACAGAGCCATAAAAATGATCAGCATGGGTAGTTCCGAGGCAAGGCATGTCGCGGCAGGCCTGTGCCCAGGAGGTTGCCCACTCGGAATGGGTGTGAACGATGCCGCCTATTTCCGGAAAAGCCTGATACAAAAACAGATGTGTTGGAGTATCAGAAGAGGGTTTCAGTTTGCTTTCCACCACATTACCCTGGAGATCCAATACTACCATATCATCAGGGGTCATTTCATCGTATGGAATGCCGCTTGGTTTGATCACAATAAGACCCTTTTGCCTGTCGATCCCGGATGCATTTCCCCATGTCAGTTTCACCAATCCTTCCTTAACCAGAGTCAGGTTGGCTTCGAATACTGCCTGTTTAAGATTTGTTAGTCGCATGTTGGTTGCTGGTTAATAATCACTGCTATACATCTACTGAAAAATAGAATCCCTTCGACACCAGTTCCTGGTATTTTTCAGGATTGAACCGATACAGGAAGGCTCCTTTTTTAGATGAGGATTTATCTTTCTCGTCCAATTTATCCAGGAGATCCATTGATATGATTTTCTTACAGAAATTCCTCTTATCCAGGTCTTTCTGGTAAATAGCTTCGTAAAGGCTCTGCAATTGCGGCATGGTAAACTTTTCAGGCAGCAATTCAAATCCGATCGGCTGAATCCGGGCACGCCTGCGCAATCTTTTCAGCGCTTTATCGACCATCTCGCGATGGTCAAAAACCAGGTCAGGAATGTCACTCACGGGCCTCCAATGTGCATTATTCTCTTTTACCAGATCTTTATCATAATCTTCAATTTTGATGAGGGAATAATAGGCGACGGAAACCACCCGCTCACCCGGATCACGATCAACATCTCCATAGGCAAATAACTGCTCCAGGTAAACATTTTGCAACCCGGTCAACTGTTTCAAAACTCTTTCGGCAGCCTGGTAAAGCCCCTCATTCTGTTTTGAAAAACCTCCCATGAGCGACCACATTCCCTTGCCGGGTTCCATGTTTCGTTTGATCAGCAATAGTTTAAGTTCATGATTGTCAAAACCGTAAATCACACAATCCACAGCCAGTAATTGTCGGTCTTCCAGAGGGGAATACAAGCTCATACAATTATATTTAAGTGTTAAAATTACACTTTAGTTTAGACTTTAAAAAATCAGATTCTTAAATTATTCAACCCCATAAAGAACACCTGATTTTGAAATCCGTTTTTGTATTTTTCACCTTTAACAATTTTCAATTATTATGAGAACCAGATTTATTTACAGCTTATTGATAATGGCTGGTCTTACGTCATCGATTTACAGCCAGGTCGAGAATCGTTCACCGCTCAACATCAAGGATTTTATGGCGCTGAATTACCAAGGTCAGTCTCCTACCCAGTTCCAATGGTCGCCAGATGGGAAATACCTGTATTTTCAGTGGAATGCTGATAATAAGCCATCTGATTCAGCGTATCGGATCGATCCGGCCAATCCGGTTTTGCAAAAGGTTTCCCGCAGTGAATTGCAGAAGATCAGGACTGTAAATAAGGAGTATAATGCGGATAAAAGTATGGAACTGATCAATAAAAACGGAGATGTCTACCTGGTTAACTGCAAGAAAAAAGATACGGTACTAACCTTCAGTACCAGCATGCCTGTATCAGAATTATCCTTTACTCATTCCGGTAAAAAACTGGTTTTAACGATAAACAACAATTTATATCTGCTTGATCCGGTTAATGGTCAATTCAGGCAACTCACCAATTTTCTGGCTGAAAAGCCCGAAACTCCCAATCGTCCGGCACCCCAGAAGGAGAAGCTAAATGCACGGGATCAATGGCTTACGCAGGACCAGGTGCGTCTGTTTCCGAAAGTTGCAGGCTCAGGTGGAGGCGGCCGCAGGGGTGGAATGCCCTATTACGGGATGGGCATGAGGCCTCAGAACAGTGGCAAGGCAGGTGGCCCGGAGCCCGTTTACTTGGAAGGATATACGGTTTCTGGATTTGAGCTCACGCCGGATGAGAAGTATGTCACTTTTACAAAATCCTGGCCGGGCGAGAATCCGAAGCCCACCATCATGCCTGCTTATGTCACCCGCTCGGGCTATACCGAAACCATCAACACCCGCGGAAAAGTCGGGGAGATCGGGGGAAAGAGGGTTTTGGGGATACTGAACCTTGACAAAGATTCGATCTATGAACTGAAAGTAGATCAGATACCCGGAATTACTGACCTTCCTGATTATGTGAAAGATTATCCCATTAAATATAAAGACCGCCAAGCTGAAGTTCGCCCCGTCAGGATCATGGGACCCACATGGGCTCCCGATGGACGATTCGGAGTGATTGAAGCACAATCGGATGATAACAAAGATCGCTGGCTCCTGATTTTCAACCCCGAAGATGGATCGGTAAAGCTGCTCGACCGGCAGCGTGATGAAGCCTGGATTGCAGGACCGGGGATTGGCTATGGTCAGGGGACCGGCTGGATGCCGGATGGCAAACGATTATGGTTCCAGTCCGAAGCATCGGGGTATTCGCATTTGTATTGGGTAAATGTGGAAACAGGCGAGAAAAAGGCCCTCACTTCAGGCAAGTTCGAGGTGTACAGCCCCGAAATTTCAAAAGACAAAAAATGGTGGTATTTCACTTCTAATGAAGTACATCCGGGTGAACACCACTTCTACCGTATGCCGGTTGAAGGGGGCCTGCGGGAAAAAATCACCTCAATGACCGGTGGTAATGCGGTTACCCTCTCGCCCGATGAAAAATGGCTGGCTATTGAATTTTCTACAGCCAACCGGCCTCCGGAATTATATTTTCAGAAAAACCAGGCTGGTGCTCAGGCTATTGCCATTACAGATTCAAGGAGCGATGCCTTTAAAGCTTACAACTGGCGGCTGCCCGAGTATATCAGTTTTACTGCATCAGATGGCGCAACGGTTTATGCACGCCTCTACAAACCAGCTTCAGGCCAGGCCAATAAAGCCGCAGTGATGTTTGTTCATGGTGCCGGTTATCTGCAAAATGCACACAAATGGTGGTCGATCTATTATCATGAATATATGTTCAATAATATGCTGGTGGACAATGGCTATACGGTTCTGGACATTGATTACCGCGGCAGTTCGGGCTATGGCCGCGATTGCCGAACCGGCATATACCGCCACATGGGCGGCAAAGACCTGTCAGATCATGTTGACGGGGCTAAATACCTCGTTGCGAATTGCGGTGTCGATCCCAAACGAATCGGTTTGTACGGCGGTTCCTACGGCGGATTCCTGACCCTGATGGCACTTTTTACTGCCCCGGATGTTTTTGCTTCCGGTGCTGCATTGCGTTCGGTTACCGACTGGGCACACTATAACCACGGCTATACAACCAGCATCCTGAATACTCCTGTGGAAGACAGCCTGGCTTATGCCAGAAGTTCGCCTATCAACTTTGCTGAAGGTCTCAAGGGCAACCTCCTGATGTGCCATGGGGTAATGGACGATAATGTTCATTTTCAGGATATTGTTCGTCTATCCGAAAGGCTCATCGACCTGGGCAAGGACAATTGGGAATTGGCCATCTATCCGCTTGAACATCATAGCTTTGTTGATCCCGACTGCTGGACCGACGAGTATAAAAGGATTTTTAAACTTTTTCAATCGACCCTGAAGTAACCCTAACCACTCAGTCCAATTAGCCCGAAGGGCATAATTAGCAACCGAAGGGAGCATTTTTACATATCTTTGCACCCAAATTCATTTGTCTATGAGTTCAATTCGGATTTTCACAGCCCTGATGCTGGTGATTCTGGTTCGTGGTACGGTTGCCGCACAGGAACCCTGGACCCTCACCGGTTGTATTTCTTATGCCTTTGAGAACAATATCCGGCTGAAACAACAGTCGCTGAGTGTAGATGTGGCCAAAAACAATTTGGACCAATCCAAGATTAAGCTTTTGCCGTCGCTGAATTCCGGCATGTCGGAATCGTTCCGGTTTGGCCGCTCGGTAGATCCCCTCACCTATCAGTTCACTACTGAAAACTCCACCGGTGCCAGTGTTTATGCAAGCGCCGATATGGACCTTTTCAAAGGATTGCAAAACTGGAATACCATCCGGAGAAATCAGATCGATCTGAAGAAAAATCTCACCGATCTTGATAAAGCCAAAAATGATTTGGCTTTGAATATTGCCCGCCTGTATCTGCAAATCCTTTTTAATGAGGAACTTCATGATATCACTGTTCAGCAGTTGAATATCACGCGACAGCAAGTCGACCGGACCCGCATTCTGGTAGATGCCGGTTCGCTTCCTAAAGGCGATTATCTTGAAATTCAGGCCCAGATGGCCAATGAAGAGTTGAACGAGGTCAACTCCCGGAACCAGCTTACCATGTCATACCTCGATCTGGCGCAATTGCTCGATCTGAAAAGTCCTGAAAATTTCCGCGTTCAACGTCCCACCTTCGAATCCATCAAGGTGATGGACAACCTGGGTACAGCGGATGAAGTTTATCAATCAGCTATCCTGACCCTGCCCCAGGTAAAAAGTGCAGAACTGGACTTACAGTCACTTGAAAAAGATCTCCTGATCACCAGAGGCCGCCTGAGCCCTTCATTGTCAATGAGTTCTTCGTATGGAACCGGGTATTCTGACCGGTTAAAAGATTTCCAGACGGGTAAAACCATGGTATTAAAGGATCAATTAGATTTTACGAGTCAAACCAGTCTCGGTTTCAGTTTAAGTATACCGATCTTCAATGGCTGGAGCACCAGAACAAGCATCAAGAATGCCCGGATTTCCGTAACAAACGGAAAGTATCAACTGGAATTAGTTCGCAATCAATTATTAAAGGAAATTCAGCAGGCGTTTGCCGATGCATCTGCTTCTCTTGAAAGATTTAAGGCCACCACTAAATCGGTATCGGCACTTGAAGAAGCTTTCCGGTATGCCGAGCAAAAATTCAATGTGGGGATTCTCACTTCGCTGGATTATAATGTCGCTAAAAACAACCTGACCAAAGCCCGGTCGGAGCTCCTTCAGGCGAAATACAATTATATTTTTAATACCCGGATTCTTGATTTCTACCGCGGAATTCCAATCGATCTTAAATAAAACCTGATATGAAACGTAATAAAGTATTACGATACCTACTGCTCGCTGCAGGTGTGCTGATTATTTTCGCCATTGTTGGCAAAAAAGCCGGATGGTTCGGAACAGGCCCGGCAACCAAGATAGCTGTTGAGACAGCCCAGAAACGCACCATAATTGAAACCATAACTGCCAACGGCCGCATTCAGCCGGAAACCGAAGTCAAGCTTAGTCCCGATGTTTCCGGAGAGATCGTTGAAATGGATGTCCGCGAAGGTGATTCCGTTAAAAAGGGCGATCTTCTGGTGAAAATCAAGCAGGATTTTTACCTCTCGAGCCGCGACCGGGTAAATGCCGGACTCAACTCGGCCAGGGCAAACCTGTCGAATGCCAAAGCTTCACAAACTCAGGCAGAAGCACAATTCAGGCAGCAGGAATTGTCGTTTAAACGAAGCAAGCAATTGCACGATCAGGGAGTTTTATCAGATTCCGACTTTGAAACAGCGAAAACACAATACGATGTTGCCGCAGCCCAGGTGGATGCTGCCAAGCAAACGGTTTCAGCTGCGTCCTTTACGGTGAAAAGTACAGAGGCCTCGGTGAAGGAAGCCGAGGAAAATCTGAGGAAAACCACCATTTATGCCCCGATAGACGGGATCATATACGGCAGGCGGGTTGAGCAGGGTGAACGGGTTGTAGGTACCGGTCAGATGGCTGGTACAGAGATGCTCAGGATTGCCGATCTCAGCCGGATGGAAGTTCAGGTGGAGGTCAATGAAAACGATATCGTTAATGTTAATGTAGGTGATACTGCTTCGATTGAGATCGACTCTTATCTCGGTAGCCGGTTCCGCGGATTGGTCACCGAAATTGCCAATTCAGCAAATACCACCGGTGCATCCCTTGATCAGGTAACCAGTTTCAATGTTAAAATTCTGATCCTTACCAATTCATACGCTTCGCTTATTGCTTCGGGAAAAGCAGGAAAATATCCTTTCCGTCCCGGTATGACAGCAACAGTCGAGATTGAGACTCAAACCAAACCGGATATTCTTTCAATTGCAATCCAGGCAGTTACCACCCGTATTGATTCCACCAGGCTGCAAACGTTGAAGGATCCAACCCGTCCGGGAGCCGAAGAAGAGGGCGCTGATCAGGCATCACGTGACGAGATGATGGAGGTTCTTTTCTCGGTAGATAAAGGTGTTGTGTCGCAACGAAAAATCAAAACCGGTATTCAGGACAAAAATTTTATCGAAATCCTTTCGGGCATCAGCGAGAATGAAACTATCGTTGTTGCACCCTACAATGCTATCTCCAAAAAGCTGAAAGATGGTGATATGGTTCAGGTGGTGCCAAAAGAAGAACTATTCCGGGAGCCTAAAAAGAAGTAAGAGTACATAAATGGCCTTGATACTCAACCTCGAAACTGCCTCACCGGTTTGCTCGGTTGCGCTTAGCCGTGATGGACAGCTGCTCGGTTTCCGGGAATCGACCGAAGATAAATCCCACGCCACCCGCCTGACCTTGTTTATTCAGGAATTGTTAGGGAAAAACCATCTTGCAGCCGATGATCTGGATGCCATCTCGCTGAGTATAGGACCCGGATCTTATACCGGACTGAGAATAGGTGCTTCTGTAGCGAAAGGATTGGCTTATGGATCAGGCTTACCGGTGATCGGAATCCCAACGCTAAAAGCACTGGCCAACGGATTTTCCTTAAGCCACCCAACGGAAATTACTCTTTCAGGCCCTAACCATCCGGTTCTTTTTTGTCCGATGCTCGATGCCAGGAGAATGGAAGTTTATTCAGCTCTTTATGATACCAGCCTGAATGAGATTAATCCGGTTGAGGCAATTATTCTGGAGCCCCAATCTTTTAGCATCTTGCTGAATAAACAGGTGATTTGTTTTTTTGGTACCGGAAGCATCAAGGCAGCTGAAATTATCGATCATCCCAATGCCCGTTTTTTTCCTGATATTGAACTATCTGCTGCTTTTCAATCGGAGCCTGCCGAATCCTTGTACAATCGCGGCGAATTTTTAGACACTGCTTACTTCGAACCTCATTACCTGAAGGAGTTCATTGCCAGTATACCCAAAAACAAAGTACCACGCTAATCAGGTTAAACTCCTACCTATTAGGTATTTTCATCTTTTCAACTAATTTTGCACCACATTTTAAAACGAATTTATGGCAACGACATCAGACATCCGTAATGGCATGTGTATTGAACACAACGATCAGTTATTCACCATTATCTCTTTCCAGCATGTTAAACCCGGGAAAGGCCCGGCTTTTGTCCGTACCAAGCTCAAAAACATCACGACCGGAAAAGTAATCGAAGTAACCTATACTTCCGGCCATAAGATAAATGAAACCCGGGTAGAACGCAGGCCCTATCAGTTTCTCTATAAAGATGATATGGGATATCATTTCATGCATAACGAGACCTATGAACAGATCAGCATTGATGAAGAGCTGATCAATAATGTTGGCCTCCTGAAAGAGGGCGGCGTTGTGGAAATGGTTGTTCATGCTGACACTGAAACAGCATTATATGCAGAATTGCTTCCTTCAGTTGTTATGGAGATCACTTATACTGAACCTGGTGTCAGGGGCGATTCATCTTCCACCTCCTCACTGAAACAAGCTACAATAGAAACCGGTGCAACCATCATGGTTCCGTTGTTTTGCGTAACCGGTGATAAAATCAGGATAAACACTACCGATAATTCGTATCAGGAACGGGTGAAGTAGGGCTGTGCGGCTCTGTTTCAGTTTAGCTCCTTCTTTCTGTCCAACGCCACCAGGATCGCCATAAAGCCCCAGACTCCGGCTGACGCTTTATCGGTATCCAGAAAATTATTCATGGTAACATGGAGGTAATAGGTAATCAGTCCGACAAGAACGGTTAGAGCAACCATTTTTAATTCGGCATCAGTTTGCTTATGATAAGCCCTGATTCCGACCACGATGCTGGCAATCACCAACAGCAACATCAGTGCTCCGCCCAGGAATCCTTCCTCGCTGAGCGGCCCGAGATATTCGGAATGAGCGTTGCCGCCATCCGCCGCATTGGTGCTGATTATTGTCCGTTCAGAAGATTTCTGGTACGGGGCATATTGAAACATATAGGTCCCCGGCCCGAATCCAAAAACCGGTTTCTCCTCGAACATCCGGATGGCACAGCTCCAGCGGTTCAAACGTTCGAGATTGGAAGCATCGGTGGAAATATTTGAAATAGATTCTATATGCTTGCCGAGGTTATTAGACGAATCCTGGTTGTTGCCTTCCATTTTCATCAGTATCGTTTTTCCGAAAACCAGAAACCCCACCACGAGGATGGCAAACCCTAGCAGAACGGTTCGTCCAGGAACCTTGAACAGGATGATCAGGAGAGCGATAATTCCCCCTGCCACACTGATCCAGGCAGCACGGGAATAGGAAAAAACCAGTCCGGCTATAAGGAGAGACAAAACGATAAAAGCTCCCGCTTTCATCCAAACCTTAAAAGGCGACTGGATCACATAACCCGCTGCTACAGGCAGAAACAGTGACAAAACTGCTCCATAGAGTGTATGGTCATTAAAAAAGGGGTCAACTGCAGGATTGGAAGCCTTCTGATCAAACAAACCGATCGACGCATGCTTCAAGGTAATCACTATAATAATTCCTGCCAGAGGCACCATCAAAGTCCATAGAAACCGTCTGATATTGAGTGGATTCTTGAAAAACTGTATCGCCAGGAAATAAAAGACTGTCAGAAACCATAAACGGGATAACAGGAATTTGACAGATACAATCGGCATCGTGGATGTAATCGAGGTAATCAGGATCCAGACGACCTGAAGCAAAATGATCCGCGTGACAGGATGGCGTAATACAGAACGGTCATATCCTCCGTCCAAAGCAAGTCTTAAAAGAAAAATAATCATCATCCCGGCGAGAATAGGCTCAGTCGGGAGAAACATGTTGATGTCCAGGCCGATAGAAAATTCTTTCAAAGGTACGGATAGGGGGACAAGGAACAGTACCATCCAAAATAACCAATGGAATCGATAAATGGCTATCAAAATGAAAGCCAGTCCAATGGGCAGGGCTGCCAGTACATACTTATCCTTGGTAATCAGGTAGGAATTGGCCAAAACAAATCCCAGGCTGATCAGGTAGACCAACCCTGCTTGCACCCGCTTGTCGCGAAGCAGGTTAGATGGATTTAGTATTGTTGCGATTTTCGATAACACCAATAACGACCATTGCCATCATGAGGGTAAAAATCACTGACATCAGCACAATGACCGAGCGTATCGGCCAGTCTTTCTTATCGGCAGGATAGGGAGGGGTAACCACAACAGAATAGGTAATTACTTTGTTAAGCTCACGGTATGCATCATCGCATAACTTCTGGACTTCAATTACCCGCATCGAGCAGCCCTCAACTCTGAGCATCAGGCTACGGGCTTCCGGGCTCTTTGAGGCCACATTGGTGAAATAGTCTTTCAGGGTCTGGTTGTCCTTTCCATTTGCAACAGCTTGAAAATAAGCGGTAGAGATCCCTTCCGACTGACCGGTAATCTCCATTACGCCATATTTCCTGCCAAGTTCGCTCAGGCAATTGGTGATGCTATCCATTTCCTTTTTCAGCCGCTCAAGTTCGAGTGTTCTGATATTCAATTCTTCAGCAACTTTAATCCGGTGCAGGGACTGTACTTTTTGGTCATAGAACTTTCGTATCGAATCGACCATGGCACAAGCCATCAAGGGATCCGTATCAAGAACCTGGATTTTTACTGCCTCATTTTCCGTCTTCCTGAAAGAGATTTCCTCAGCGTACTTTCCGTAAAGAGCGGTTTTAAAATACTTATACAGCGGTGAGATTTTGTAATGCTCATCCAGTTTGAAGGCGGCAATTATCTGATCCCGGATATCACCGGAATTCAGGATTTCGAGCATTTGCTCGGTATAGCTCTCCTCGGAGTATTTACCCATATTAACAGGATAAACAATTGAGGTTGACTTAAACTTGGGCTTTAAAAAGAGGGGGGACGACAATACTATGGCAATACTCCCTGCGATCAAAGCAATGATTCCCAGATGGTATTTCCATTTCAGTGCCAGTTCAAGCAATGTTTTGTTGTTCAGATAAGGATTCATAGCCTTGATTTTAGTTTACGCATATCAGGTAATATTGTTTCTTTCCTTTTTGAATCAGGATAAACCGGTTGCGGATCAGATTGGCAACTGTGACAGTCATATCCGGATCAGCGAGTTTCTCCTTGTTCATGCTAAGTCCGCCACCCTGGAGCATTCTCCGTGCTTCCCCCCTGGAAGGGAAAACAGCAGTGTGGGCAGCCAGCAGATCGATCAGAGGAATACCATTGGTTAGCAAGCTCCGGTCGATATCAAACATGGGCACTCCATCGAAAACGGCCAGAAGTGTCCGTTCATCCAGAGAGTCGAGTGATTCATGGGTCCCTTTTCCGAACAGGATCTGCGAAGCCTCAATGGCCATGTTCAGGGCTTCTTTCGAATGAACCAGCTGAGTAACCTCTTCCGCGAGCTTACGCTGCAGGATCCGTTCGTGCGGAACTTTCTGGTGCCTGATGATCAGGGCATCGATCTCCTCTTTGCTCAGAAACGTAAAGATCCGGATGTAATTAATCGCATCATCATCAGCTACATTCAACCAGAACTGATAAAAATGGTAAGGAGAAGTTCTATCCTGATCCAGCCAGACGGTTCCGGATTCAGTTTTCCCGAATTTTCCGCCATCGGCTTTAGTAATCAGCGGACTGGTAAGAGCAAAAGCTTCTCCTCCTGTTTTCCGCCGGATCAGTTCTGTTCCGGTTGTAATGTTGCCCCATTGGTCGGAACCGCCCATCTGAAGCTTCACCCCATTGTGCAGGTATAAATGCAGGAAATCATATCCCTGAACCAGCTGATAGCTGAACTCGGTAAACGATATGCCCGAATCGAGCCTATTCTTTACTGAGTCCTTGGCGGTCATGTAATTAACCGTGATATGTTTCCCAATATCCCGAATGAATTCCAGGAATGAGAATTCCTTCATCCAGTCGTAATTGTTAACCATAATGGCACGGTTAGGAGTATCACCATCAAAATCAAGGAAATGCGACAATTGCTTTTTAATGCACTCCTGATTGTAGCGGAGCGTCTTTTCGTCGAGCAGGTTTCGCTCTTCCGATTTACCCGATGGGTCACCGATCATTCCAGTGGCGCCACCCACCAATGCGTAGGGCTTATGGCCACTTAACTGAAAGTGCTTCAATATGATAATGCCAACCAGATTCCCTATATGAAGGGAATCCGACGAAGGGTCAAAACCGATATAAGCCGAAGCCATCCCTCCTTCAAGCATCTCCTCGGTGCCGGGCATGATGTCATGGATCAATCCACGCCAGCGCAGTTCCTCAACGAAATTCATTCCCAAAAATTTTGGCTAAGATAACTATTTGACCGTTAAACCCTGACTTATGACTCTTTGGATGGCATATCTTCGGCCTTTCTCGCCTTCGCAAGCTCTTCGAGCTTAAGGAAAGGAAGCAAAGTGGGTACAATTTCGGAAACCGGCTCATACAAAAGCGATTTACTGCGGATGGTTTCCGGAATTATCGGATGACGTTCACTGACCGCCTCCAAAACCAGCAAAATAACGCTGACGAAAATGGCAGCCTTAAAAACACCCGCGATAATACCTGCAATCTTATTGATCCAGTTAAGCGATATTGCTTCAAGCAATTTACTGATTATTCCGGCAATAATCTGCATGATTATTGTGATAATCAAAAAGGTAACAATAAAAGAGATAATCGGCATTAACGAGAATGTCAGGCCAAATCTTTCCAACAGGTCCGCTGTCCACCATGAAAATTTAATGGCGCCCCATATTCCAAGAACCAGTCCGGCCAAAGAAGCCACCTCTCCTACAAAGCCATTCTTGTAACCGGAAACAAGGCCTCCGGCAAGAATCAAAATGATGATAATATCCAACCAATTCATTACAAGTCCAGTGTATTTTAAAACCCAAAAGTAGGTATAATTTTGTACTTTTGAATCCACACATTTGCCCCAACCGAAATGCCGATACTCAATTCAATCATTTCCTGGTTCGTGACCAAACGAAAATACCAGATTGATTTTTTCAAGCGGTATCCCATAGAAGTTCAGAATGATACATTAACCAAACTCATCAAACAGGGTAGAAATACCGCTTTTGGAAAAGACCACGCTTTCCAGTGCATCGAAAACTATCAGCAATTTGCTTCCCAGATACCTATACGGGATTATCCGGCAATTAAACCATACATCGACAGGTCGATGCGGGGGGAACCGGATATCCTTTGGTCCGGTGAAATAAAATGGTTTGCCAAATCCTCCGGTACAACAGGAGATAAGAGCAAGTTTATTCCGGTAACACGAGATAATATTGAAGATTGCCATTTCCAGGGCGGCAAGGATACTCTGATTTTTTATTTTGACAATTATCCGGATAATGAACTGTTGTCCGGTAAAAGCCTGACTATCGGGGGAAGCTACCAGGTATCGGATATCAATTCAGAGGCCTACTTCGGCGACGTTTCCGCTGTTTTATTGCAAAACCTGCCTGCTTATGCCCATTGGATCCGGACCCCGGATCTTGCTATCGCACTGATGAATGAGTGGGAAGAGAAACTGAATAAAATGGTCGAAATCACCAGCCGCGAAAATGTGACCAGTTTGGCCGGAGTGCCTTCATGGACGTTGGTTTTGCTTAAAAAAATCCTCGAAAAAACGGGTAGGACGAGCATTTCTGAAGTCTGGCCAAACCTTGAGGTATTCATCCATGGCGGAGTCAGTTTTACCCCCTATCGCAACCAATTTCAGTCAATAATCGGCTCCGACCGGATAAAATATATGGAAACGTACAATGCTTCCGAAGGATTTTTTGGCATCCAGGATGATCCCGCAAATACGGATATGCTGCTGATGCTGGATTATGGAGTTTTTTACGAATTCATTCCGGTTGATGATCTCGATTCCGAGCATCCAAAAGCGTTGACCCTGGCAGAAGTGGATACCGGTCAGAATTACGCCATGGTTATTTCTACCTCCGGCGGATTGTGGCGATATTTGATTGGAGATATCATCATGTTTTCTTCGCTGCAACCCGTCAAATTCAGAATAACCGGCCGGACAAAGCACTTTATCAATGCTTTTGGGGAAGAACTTATCATTGACAATGCTGAATTTGCTCTCCGGAAGGCTTGTCTGGGCACAAACGCCGAAATCATGGATTACACGGCCGCCCCGGTTTTCATGGGCGAAAACGAGAAAGCACGACACCAATGGCTGATCGAATTCAGCCGTCCGCCGGAGAATCCTGATTTCTTTATCGAGCTGCTGGATAATGCCCTCAAGTCGGTAAATTCGGATTATGAAGCTAAGCGTTATAAAAATCTGGCCCTGCATGCCCCCGAAGTTATTTCCGTGAAACCCGGCACTTTCTATGAATGGCTTAAAATGAAAGGCCACCTGGGTGGCCAGCATAAAGTGCCGAGGTTATCCAATGACCGGAAAATTGTTGAAGAAATTCTACAGATCAATAATCTATGACCTTCTTTATTAGTCTATTGGGAATTTTTCTTGGCATAGGCTCAGAACCTTTGAATCAGTTCCCTGCTGATCGGTCCGGGAAAACGGATACCATTAAAGTATGGCCTATTGCTGCCGACAGAATATCGGCAGATCCGCTTGGACAATATTACATTATAAGCGCTGGCTCCCTGGTCAGGTATGATTCGAAGGGAGATTCCGTCTATTCCTGGTCGGAACCGCAAACCGGCCGGATCACCATGATCGATACCGGCGATCCGATGCGGATTCTCGTTTATCAGAAAGATTTTAACCTCCTCCGTTTTCTGAACAATCGCCTGGCACCGCTCTCAGGACCGATCAGGCTCGACGATCTGGGACTGACCGCCCCTCTTGCTCTTGCCATATCACGGCAGGGCGGATTTTGGGTGCTCGATGGATCCACCTTTCGCATCAGGCATATCGATCAGCAACTGAAAACAGTGGTAGAATCGGTACCTCTAAATTTACCTTCCGGGACCGATTCTACGGGTTTCCGGATGATAGAATCAGGAGATCAAATTCTTTTGCTTATACCGGGACGGGAAATTCAGGTATTGGACCTTTTTGCAAACATGATCAAAAAGATTCCTTTAAAAGTGCCATCGTTCAATGTTTACGGAAACCGGATCCTGCTCGTTTTTCCCGATAAGATCGTCCTTTGGAAAGACCCGGTGTCTCCGGAAGAGACTTTGTTCGCACGCTCCGGTGCTGATATCCGGGAAGCCTTTTTAATTCAGAATAAACTTTTAATCAGGACCTCCGATCAGGTGATCCTGATGAGTCTGTAAAAAATAATCAGGTGCGGCACAGGAATTAAAAAAATGTCGTACTTTCGAATTAACCTAAACGCGAAAAAATAAACCATGCACATTGCAATAGCGGGCAATATCGGATCGGGCAAAACAACTCTTACACGCATACTTAGCAAACATTATTTGTGGGAACCGCATTACGAAGATGTTGATGACAATCCATATCTGAACGATTTTTATGCCGATATGCAGCGCTGGTCGTTCAACCTTCAGATCTATTTTCTGAACTCCCGGTTTAACCAGATTCTCGAGATCCGGAAACATGATAAGACTGTTATCCAGGATCGCACTATTTACGAGGACGCATACATTTTTGCCCCTAACCTCCATTCCATGGGGCTGATGAGTACACGCGACTTTGAAAATTATTACACGCTGTTTAATCTGATGGCTTCTCTCGTACAACCGCCCGATCTGATCATTTACCTCCGGGCTTCGGTACCTACTCTGGTTAACCAGATCCAGAAAAGGGGCCGCAAATATGAGAATTCAATCCGGTTGGACTATCTGAAGCGCCTGAATGAACGTTATGAAAGCTGGGTTGAAACTTACCACGACGGTAAAGTGCTGATCGTGGATGCCGACTCCATGGACTTCCTGGGAAACCCTGAAGATATCAGCACGGTAATCGATAAAATTAACGCTCAATTACACGGACTATTCTAAACTTATACTCCTTTTCTCCTTGTCTTTCTTTTTGCAAAAGGCCTGAATTTCCCTAAAATTCAGGCCTTTATTTTTTTCAGCGCATTGTTACGACTCACCACATAGATACAGAGACCACGGAGTTCCACAATTCTTTTCCCTGGTAAACGGAGCCTGATGAAGGAAGAAACCTGGCTCAATTCCCTTCCCCACATGCAGGCCAAATAAGTCGGCCAACATGACCAAGTTTGATATTCAGGAATCCAAACGTACCGTCAGTATTTTGACTGACTGGTGGGAAGGTCTCGGATTCGGGATGAACGCTCAAAACTTTAAAAACATGGATTTTGCAGATATAGGAAAATTGCTCACCGATGGTAAGAACCTCGGTGGGCTCGCCAACCGGATTTATTTCGGACTTTGGAACGGTGTATCCACCTGGCCAACCGATCCGTCGGCTCCGGCAACAATCGAACTGGCCGGCACACAAACCGGCGACGTGGTAATGAAAGCCGGCAAACGGATGTTCGAGCTGTACACCACAGAGGATGCAGCCAAACTCGACATCAACGTAATCAGAGAAGAAGTCGGCAAGGGGTACGAACTCCTGTTGCATGTTTTCGCACCCGGGTTGCATAAGAAACTCCTGGGATTCATGAACGCAACCAAGAACGAGGATCTGGTCATGATCGCTCAGGACAGTGCCGGACAGAATTACTTGATGGGATGCGTGATTCGTTCGGCCAAATTCTCGGCCAGCGATGGATCTGGTACCGGTTCCACAACCGATGGAAGGCTCGGTCTGGGAATGACATTCGCCTACCGGTCGGCCAACCTGTATGTTTATTCGGGCAATATCCCACTGACTGAAGCAGTAGGATCAGTATGATCTGGACCGATTATTTCACTCTCATAAAAGTTCTGCCGGGGCGTATTGTTACGCCCCGGTTTGGAACTTTGGATTTTTCCGATCCTTACCTGCCGGTGGGAAAGATCCAGACTCTTTTCGATAATGGTTTTCCTTACCTGAAAACAACTTGGCTGGAAAAAGATACGCTCTACCCTGAGCCGCCCAAGGCGGTGGAAAATATCAGCGGAATCTCCCGGGAACTTGCATCACCAGTTAAGAAACCCTCAAAGAAGAAAACGTAGTTTGTGGTTCTTTCATAGTGTTTGTTAAAGTTCGAGCCCCCCCAAAAGGGGGCTTGTGCTTTGGTAACAAGGAGGTAAATCCAACTGGATAAAACACCTATCTTAGAGGACATAAAAGGAATTTCGAATCAGAGTGTACAATAAAAATGCACGCCCCGTGACAATAGAAATGATTTCAACAGATAAAGGTGACTATTTTCAAATTCTAATCCTGAATCGAAACATTTGAAGGAGGATCCCTGAAAAACCATAATGAATGAAATAACTGCCCCGAATTGGTGACATTTGTTTTGTTAAACATCGAAGAAAATGGAAGAATTAAAATATAGCATGAAAACCATTTTTATTGTATACTTTTTCTTGATGCCCATATCACTAACACAGGCTCAGGAAGGATCCGATAAACCCATTTGGCCGATTGCCAACGAAAAACATGCCAGCAATATCCTCAGCAAACCCCAAATGTATCTAGGCAAGGAGCTTAATAAATATAGTCTTTTTATCGGAGGGAAGGAAGGTGCAATGGTCGTATCACCGTTCGAAGGCGAATTGATTTTTGTTACCTATTGTTACCATTTTTCACTGACTCAGTCTCAATCGATGAGTGACAAAACCGTTCTGGCTATCAGGCAGGGTAAAATGAAAAGCGAAGGAATGATGAAGGATATTCAGCCAAGTGATTATAAGTACATTTCGCTTTTGGTAAGCATAAGGACCGCACCCAGCGAGGTTTATTCAATTGAGGGACTTGAGAAATTCCATGATCTCAAATCAGGGATGATGATAAAAAAAGGAGACACTCTTGGGACATTATCCTATTCTTATAATGCTATCCAGGAACCTTCACTGGAAATCTCACGGAGTATTAACAAAAAACCCGCCGATCCCATGACTTCGCTAGGATTAACCACCACATTCATCAAACCTGTTGATATTGATCCTTTGGAGAAGAAAAGCGGGAATGACCTGAAAGAAGATTTTTCAATTTTTCGTAAGAGCCTGGAAGAGGGCCATCCCGGATTGTGTGATTACATTTCGAAGGATGAGTTGGATCATCTGTTTGAGAGGACTCTTGCCGAATTAAAAAAACCGTTGAACTCATTTGAATTTGAAAACCTGTTAAACCCCATTGTCCGTGGTATTCGCGATAAGCATCTGTTTTTCATCCATGATTTTCCTCGTAATAAGGCCTTACTAGACCGACGCATGACTGAATTACCGATTTGTTTCGGGTGGGAAGGCGATTCATTAACTGTAATCCGTACCCTTCCAGTGTATAAATCTTTTTTGGGAAAAACAATTGAAACTATTAACGGGGTCCCGGCAATGAAAATCAAGCAGAAAGTTATGGAAGAATGCCACTTTGAGGAAGGATACGTAAAAAGCTATAACGATTTCTTGTTATTGACATATTCACAACCCTACTTGTTCAGATTATTTCCATCTCCAGATATGTTGTACCGATTTAAGTTTTCGGATGGCGACGGTTTAAATCTAACAGCTACCATAGTAACCCCTCAAAATATTGATTCCTATCACAAGAAAAACGGAAAGCTTTTGCCCAATATGAGTGTGTTCCTAAACAAGCAGAATCGACCATGCAGTTTCAAATTGTTGAATGATAGCACCGCTTATTTGTATATCAGCACTTTTGATATTTCCACGGTAGTCAGGGATTCAATTATTGACTTTATCAGGCAGATTAAACGCCAATCCATTCAAAACCTGGTAATCGATGTTCGGTATAACTCGGGTGGTGCATCCGGGATATTGGCAGGTCTTTATGCTTTGGTGGCTCAGGAGCCTTTCCGGCTGGCAGAGAAACATATTGTAAATTTCACAAACACCGACTCATTATTTGCAAATACGACCAATCTTAAGGGGATCCGTGGATTGTTCGACAATTACCTGAAGCTTGAAAATGGCAAAGGTAATTATTTACCGGCCGACAGCCTACCTCTTTTTAATCCAAATGACAGTGCCAATTTTTCAGGAAATGTATATGTCCTAACCAATGAACACAGTTTTTCGGCTGCTTCCCTGTTTGCAGCTTTGATCTACAAATTCCACCGGGGCCTCATTATTGGACGTGAAACCGGAAATCCCTATTATCAGATGTTCGCCGATAATTATGCCCATGTTTTGCTACCACATTCAGGATTAATTCTGCAGATCCCCCTCATTAAAATAATTTTTGATACTTCACCTGAAGTCAAAATTCCTTTCGGAAGAGGGGTGCTGCCCGATTATGAGATTCCCCTCAAAATGAGTGAGATGGTAACCGATGCCGATCCTATTCTCGACAAAGCGTTGGGGTTGATTGCAAGGGGTGTACGGATTTCCAAAGAGCCAGTTGACAATCCTGCTGACCTACAGGAAAATAAGTCAAAAACCGGGTATTTAGTATTGCTTCTAATCATATCAGGAATAAGCATATTCGCTTTCATGAAATGGAAAATCAGAAGGAATGTGAAAAAATAAATCAAATTATTCCAATACTCGTTTACTCATTCGTGGGCATTTTCTCTGAAATCATAGGGCTTCTGGGTTACCGCCGGGAGTTTTTTCCTTTAGGCCTTTCGTGTTTTCATAAATCAGTTGAGCCGATAGTGATAATCTAAGATACAGGCTTAAAATTATTACATTTGTCAGGTGGAAAAAATTGGATATATAGAGATAAGAATAACGGGTTCAAAGGGCAATCTGGCCCTTTCACCGGACAATTATGACATTCGGGAAATCATTTCGGTTCTCGAGAATGCAGAAAACCTTCTTTATCCGGGTGATAAAAGAGACAGGCCGACAATCAGTTATAAAATTGAAGAAGGGTCTGTAAAACACATACTTAAAACCTCGATCCAGTATATTATCGGTTTTAACGCGATCATCGGACAGCTGAACCAGGTTCAGAATATTGACTTCTTGGATCTTTCCACAGCTGTTGCATTTGAAAACATCCAGGATATAGCAGCTAAACGGGATTATGTTTTTAGCATAAGGACTTCACTTCCGGTAACCAATGAGGTTTTGGTTGACAAAACAACGCATTACTACCGAACTGAGGCCATATGGGCTGATGCCGAATTCTATTTCTACGGCAAGCTGACCAATGCAGGTGGCAAGGACAAAGCAAACATCCACATTTTTACCGAAGAGCTGGGAACCGTCAGGATTCAAACGCCAATTGCTTTCCTGGAGCAGTATAATGAGAATTTGCTCTACAAGACTTTCGGCATCAGAGCGACTGGTAAGCAACATCCCGAAACCGGGGAAATAGATACCTCATCCTTGAAATTTGTTGAATTGGTTTACTACCAGCCAAAATATGACGAGCAGTATCTAAAGAAGCTTCGGGACAAAGCAAAGAAGTCATGGCTGGGGAGTATTAACCCCGATACCTGGTTAAGAGAAATCCGGGGAGGTTATGAAGCATAGAGCTGTATTACTCGATACCAGTTTCTTCCTTCGGTTCCTCGATGAAGGCAGCCCATTATTCAAGAATGCCGATGCCTATTTTCGTTACTTCCTGCAGCAGGAAATAACCATGATGATTTCCACTATTTCAATTGCAGAATATTGTGTTGGCGGTGAAATCAGCGAATTACCATTGCTAAACTTGCAAATTATTCCCTTCAACCTCGACCATTCCAAGCGGACCGGGGAGTTTGCAAAAATCGTTTTCCAAAACAAAGGCAAACTGAAGCTTAAAGAAAGAAACATCATTCCAAACGACACAAAACTCTTTGCTCAAGCGGACTGTGAAGAAGCAATCGAGTTTTATCTTTCATCCGATATCGAAAGCTTTAAAATATTCAACCTGCTGAAAGAACTAGCCCAGCCAAAATTTCAGTTTATTGACTTGAATTTACCTTGCAACCAGGCATTCGGTCTTCTTGATCTTCAAGTCTGAGATTGATCCATCGAAATAATAGCAGACGCTATTTTCAACATCTTTTTATTCCTAAGGCTTAGAAACGGTATCCGTCCATCCATAAGGCTTAAAGCTTGCCACCAGTAGCCTTTTCACACTGTCCTTTTCTGCATATCTCTCATTTTTAACATTTCTTAACACTTTTAGACTTTAAAGGTCTATACCTTGTTCATGAATATCTTGCACTTATAACCAAATAGCAGACTAAAACCATGTTTACCAAACAAGATTTGATCGATCGACAGACCACTTTTGCCAAGATGGAGTCTCTGGCAGATGAATTAATGAACAACCGGATTCTCAAAGCTGGAAATAAGCAATACCGGTTGACCGAAATAGAGTTTTATCTTTTCCATCGGGAGTTATTCCCTGATCCAACCACTCATTGCGATAAGCGGCAATTAACTTCTGATCACTGGTACTTTCATCGGTTCCCCGGTAGTGAAATATTGAGACCATTGAACAGAATCGGGATGGACCTGACTTGCGGAAATCAAGCGGAAAAGATTTATGGCGGTATTCTGATCCGGGCTATCCAGGATATTGACGGGAAGGAGGAATATATTTACGGGCCTTCGGTTTTGGTCAATAAATTATGGAGTGAGATGATTCCCAAACCATCCAAATTGGAGGACCTTGAAGAAAAGGATGCCAACACCAATAGTTCGTTACAGTTACTCCCCCAGAAACTGCCTGGTCAAAAAATCTTTGAATGTCCTCGTGTCGGGCTGGGTAAGAAAGCAACGGAAGAATTTCAACTGGCACCTTATCGATTCATAACCTTCGCAAGTAAAAAGCACGTGTGGAAAGAGAAAACCATTTATCCTTACCTGAAAGGCAAGTATGACCTCGAAGTTATTTTGAAAGAATTTAAGAGAAGAAACATATGATGCCGGATCGGCAGACTAATTTCGTTTATTTCTCATCGCTCCTGACAGCTCTTTATGCGGATGAATGGAGAAAAATCGAAAGCATTTTAAAGTACCTGAGGATTGACTTCGGATTCCTGAATGGAACCAAGGATATTTGGTGCAGGGATTACATGCCGGTTCAAATAACCGAAACAGAATTTGTTCAGTTCCAGTATAATTCATCCTATCTAAAGGGTGCTCGCTACAAGAAAGACAGAACCATTCCTGGAGAAATTGTCGAATGGCAGGACTTCAATCCTATATCGACCAATATAACCCTGGATGGCGGAAACGTTGTGCGCTGGAATGATAGAGCAATAATCTCGGACCGGGTATTTGACGATAACAAGGGTTGGGGAAAGAAGGAACTTATCAGGGAAATCGAACTCCTGCTTAAAGCTGAAGTGTTGATAGTTCCGGCTGATCCCGATGATATGACCGGACACGCAGATGGCATGGTACGTTTTTGCGACGCCAATACCATTCTTGTCAATAGTCTCAAAGAGGAAGACCCGGATTGGGTAATCCGGATTAGAAGGACGTTTCGTGGTAAAGGTTTTAAATTCATTAACATTCCCTTCTTTCAAGACCCGTTTCCGGAAAAAGAGGCGTCGGCCGTCGGTATTTATCTCAACTTTTTGGAAATCGCGAATCTGATTCTCCTGCCTGTTTTTGCTGACCAGGAGCTCCAGACCGTCGATGGGATTTCCGTTTCAGATCTTGACAAAAAGGTTATCCGGCAATTTGAGGATTTATACCCCAACCATATGGTTAGACCGATTGAGATAAACCGTATCGGTCGGAAAGGTGGATTGATGAATTGCATCTCGTGGAATATTAAACAATTCAATCCTCAACCAGATATTCATCTTATTCCGATTTATCATGAGTTCGATGATGTTCTATTGATTCATGAATTGGATTTTACAGAAGGACAAATGCTTGAAGATGGTTTATGCATCAACATATCATTACGAACACATCAGCGTACTCCAATCATACGAGGCCAGAACTTTTTACGATTCGGGAATTATGTACCAATCTTGTTGGAGGAAAGACAGGAATGGACCCGCAGAATCGAAGAGTCCATATCACCCAACATAATCCGGGAAATTGAACGACTTTTGGAATTTCCTACATCAGACCTAATGAGAAGTTTGAGTTTTGTGCCACCGAGATTAAGGTAATTAAGGAATTCTATTCAAGTATATTCGTTAACTTTAAGTGTAGTGCACTTGGAGTTTTTGTCCTTTTTCACCTTTCCTCCATTCCGTAGATTTCGGAATGATCTACTTTTTCACCCCTTATTCCTTTGAATTAAAGCTGCTGGATGCAATCGCCGCTTACATGGAATTGCTGCAGATGGAAGATTGGGCGGTTATCCTGGATGGCGACACGGCATTCCTTAATCCTGATTTCGGTCATCAGATCAAAACCCACATAGAAAACCACCCCACCGCAGGACTCTTTACCTCTTATGCCTCCCGATGTCACTACCGGGTGCAGGTCCCCCTGGGTAGATATGGACAACGATTCGATCCTTTACCAAAAGCAGCAGGCAGAGTACCGCGTATTGCTGGTATCGGGAAAAGTCACTCAGATCAACCGCAAAATTGCAGGGCACCTGATGGTTATCAAAAAATCAACCTGGGATAAGATCCTGCCGATAATTCGCGTAACCGCATCCGAAAAACGGATCCTGCGAGCCTGTCGTTGCAAAAGGCACAGGCTCTGTTTGAGGATGATTTCCCTTACCTTCGGATCACACCCCTGGGTATGGAAACTCTTTATCCGGTACCACTTTTTGCCAAACTCCAACCAAAGAAATTGGAGCCACCGGCCAGGAAAATCCGAAAACGAAAAGCGTAGTTTTCTTTTTTCATAGGTTTGTATTTTTGCGGAAGCCCCCGATAAAAAGGGGGCTTTTGCTTTGGTAAAAAAGCATCATACATGATAATTATTATGTTGGAAACTCAGGCCTCCGAAATCATCCTAATGATTGAATCAAAATCATTGTAAATTAGAACCGTAATAAACAATATATATGGGCAGCATTAAATTATTCGAGAGCAAGCAGATACGAACGGTTTGGAACGAAGAGGACCAGAAATGGTACTTCGTTGTTGAGGATGTTGTTTTGGTTTTAACAGATAGTAAAGACCCTAAGCAATACATCAAACGGATGCGTCAGCGTGATGAAGAACTTGCCAAAGGGTGGGTACAAATTGTACCCATCCTTTGGGTTGAAACCGCTGGCGGCAGACAGAAAATGGGTTATGCAAATGCAAAAGGACTATTGCGAATCATACAATCTATTCCATCTCCAAAAGCAGAGCCGTTTAAACTTTGGTTAGCTCAAGTTGGCTCAGACAGATTAGATGAAATCGAAAACCCTGAATTGGCAACCCAGCGTACAAGAGAACTCTATAAATTAAAAGGCTACCCAGACGACTGGATTGAAAAGCGAATGCGAAGTATCGCCATTCGTGAGGATTTAACCGACGAATGGAAAAATAGAGGCGTAAGGGAGCAAAAAGAATATTCAATACTTACCGCAGAAATCTCAAAAGCAACTTTCGGATTGACACCTTCCGGGTATAAAAAGATAAAAGGATTGAAAGTCAGAACCTGCGTGACCACATGACTGATCTTGAATTAATTTTTTCCATGCTTGGGGAGGCTTCAACAACCGAAATCGTAAAAACTCATAATCCGGAAGGATTTGCACAAAATCAAAAAGCAGCTAAACAAGGTGGTGCAGTTGCAGGCAATGCAAGAAGAGAACTTGAAAGTAGAACAGGGAAAAAAGTAGTTTCGTCTGATAATTATTTACCAGAAACAAAGGAAAAGAAAGAGCTAAAAAAAGAGTAAGAGGAAAAATAGCCAAAGTATAGGTATAAGCACATTTGTGTTTCGCGCTAGACAGCCCAAAGACCAAAAATTACTAAAAGGCTTCCGGCACCAAGCCGCGAGCCTTTTTCCATTTTCTCCTTTTCACCATTTCGTAGCTTTCGTAATCATTAATCGATATCTAACAAATTTTCTATCAAAGTTGAGATAGTGACAAATTTGTCCTTGTGAATATCTTTTAAAACAATTAGCTTAGTCAGGTTCCTCTATTTTTTGAACCCTCAAATGATTAACCTCTATTTTGTAAGTTTTAAAATAAAGTGTTCAAGTTAATGCTAAATTGTGGAAATTGTAAAATGTCAAAAGGATGAACTGTAGTTATAACCTGAAGAAATCCCTGAAAATCGCATTGCTTATTTCCGGTTTATTGGTTGGTTGTGGAAACCCTGACAAGAAAACTGACAGGAAAGCGACTGGTCCGTTTCACCCCAGGATCATTTTTAAGGATCAAACAGCACCCGAAGAGTTTCAGAAACTAATCACGGAATTCAGGGTCATACCGATTGAATATTCAACTGATAAAATAATCGGCGAAATATACAGGGTTAAACCTGATGGTAACAACTTCTTAGTTTTGGATTACAAAGATCAATCAATTAAAAAGATAAGCCATGACGGAAAGATAACCGGGAGTTTCTCCCACCGAGGCAAGGGGCCCGGTGAATACCGCACTTTAGATGACTTCCTGGTTCATCCGGATACGCATGAGATTATCGTGGTGGGTGCATCTTCAAAGAAGATTATTTTCTATGACTCATCAGGTATATTTCTACGTGAATTCAAACTTGATTTTTGGGGACGGAGAATGGCTCTCCTGAGTGAAGATAAAATTATTTGTTTCAGTGATCGAGTTTCCCAGAATGATGATCCGCCCTTTTATCAATTAAATATTATTGACCTGCAAGGAAGAATTTTACGAAGATATCATCCCTATGATATTCCATGGTCAACATGGGTTTTTTCACGTTCTGAATTAATACCGAACAACAATGAAATATTTGTTCACACTTTTTTTGATTACAATTTGTTTCGCATAAACCAACAAATGGATCTTGATACGCTTGTGGTTTTCGATTTTGGCACTCATGCCTATGATACCAGCGGATTCGCCAGGTTATCACAAGAGGAAAGTGGAGAAAGAAGGACACAATCACCAAGATTACTTTTTCAATATGGGACTTTTGTATTTGAGGACTATTGTTATTTAACTGCTGGTGGTAATGATATGGGTTCATACTGGGGTTATGGACGTTATGATCAGGATTTCATCGTTCACAAAAATATTAATAATGGCAGATATCTTTGCTTTTATAATGGATGGCCTGTTATTGCACCGATGGGCAAGATCGGAAATGAACTGGTAAGCTGGATTGATCTTGTACACCTGTTGGATATCTGGGATCAGCATCCTGAAGAAAAAGTAAAAGCCGAATCCCATCCGGAATTCAAAAAGATCATGGACAAGATGGATATCGAGGGTAATCCGGTATTGATGTTATATAGCCTGAGAAGGGAATAGAATTGGATTTTCCTAATATCCCAATGGTATTCTCGAAAGATGGTCGCTTACAAAATTAACCTGTACCTTTCCTTGATAGCAACCAGGGAAAATAAGTGAATCATATGGTTTATTTTTGGATTTGGTTAATCATCCATGAATGTTAAATTGATTATATCCACATTATATTGTAACTTAGCATCGTTTCTCTTTTTGAGGACATATGGCTAAAAGGTTGCCGACTGTAAAGTTGGCAGCCTTTTTTTCGTGTCCTTTTTCTCCTTTCCCCATTCCGTAGCTTTCGGAATGATCTACTTTTTCACCCCGTATAGCTTCGATTTCAAACTGCTGGATGCTATTTCCGGTTGCATGGACCTGCTTCAACCGGATGATTGGGCAGTAATCATGGATGGCGATACGATGTTCCTGCAGCCTGATTTTGGGCACCAGATCCAGCGCCATATTGAAGCACATCCTGAGGCAGGACTCTTCACCTGCTTCGCTTCCCGGTGCCATTACTCCATTCAACGCATTATTGGAGTGGATCCATTCAATGATTCCATTCTCTATCACAAAGATGTTGCCAATGACAAGATGAGTGCATTCGCCGGCGATTCTGTGGAATCAATCGCAAAATTGCGGGCCCCGATGGTGATCCGTAAGTCAACCTGGGACCGGGTACTCCCAAACCTTCAGAAAAAAACATCCGGAAAACTGATACTGGGAGTGGATACCAAAATCAGTAAGGCCATCCTCGAAATCGGATTAGACCATAATTTTGTATCTTAGTCGAGTGGAAAAGCCGGGTAAAATATTAGTCAACATTGAGATTGACAAGCTGTCGAACTCCATTGAAAATTCAGTTTCAGGGGATGTTTTTGACACCGAAGTTATTCAACTTTCCAATAAGGACAGCAAACTGATAAACAAGGCAGATTGGCAATTCAAATGGCAGGATCAGGTTAAACTCACTGATAGAGAAACATACAAACTTGTAATCAACGAAAATGATAATTGAAACGCCAGCTGCAAACAGATTAATTAATCGGTATTTTAAGAAATAAAACAATGGGACTTATCAGAGAACCAAAAAATGTCGACTTCACCGTTTTAGACAAACCATGGTCTGACGAAGAACGAAAAGAGTTTAGTGCTTTTATCAAGTTGCGGAAAGAGCAGCAATAAAACGAAGAACACGAACCAAACCTACTGGACAAAGTAGCGTTATTGCTTAAATTAGACATTTGTCCTTTTTCGTGTTTTGGCCATTCCGTAGCTCCTTATATTGAAAGTGTCCGGCGTATAATCTGCCAATGACTCTCCGATATTTTCGATCCGGTGACCTCAATCACTGCGGCAGCAAGCATATTGCCCAGTTCTCCGCATTTCCGGAGTGAAAATCCCCGGGTGTAGCCGTACAGGAAACCGGAAGCAAACAAGTCCCCGGCTCCTGTGGTATCGATACAGTTAGCTTCCAACCCTTTAACATGGTGCTTCTCCGTTCCCGACTGAACCCAGGCTCCGTCTTTACCGATTTTCACAACGGCAATCCTGCAGAACGAGGCGAGTTCATCAACTGCGGCCTCAGGTTCCCTACCGGTATAGGCCATTGCTTCCTCCTCATTGGCAAAAAGAATATCAACATATTGCGAAACAACAGATTTTAAAAATTCCAGATTATCTTCCACTACATTATAGCTGGCCAGATCGAGCGAAACCACACATCCCGCCTGTTTTGCCAATACCATTGCCGACTCAATCAAGTCATGATTCTGTACCAGGTATCCCTCAATATGGAAAATCGACCAGCCATGAAATAATTCAGGCGAGAGGAATTCCGGCCGGAGTTCAATGGCGGCGCCCAGGTAAGTTCCGAATGTTCGCTCTGAATCAGGGGTCAAGAACACCATTGCCCTTCCGGTTGGCTTATCCGGTCGATAAAATATGGGGATTATCCCCTTATTTTTAAGGTCATTTATATAGAATTCACCCCATGGATCACGCCCGGCCGATCCGATAAAGCCTGTTTTAACTCCCAGCTCTGCTAACCCATGGATCGTATTGGCCGCTGAACCTCCCGAAACCAGGACCCGTTCAAATCCATCGATACGTTCTTCGATTTCCTTGAGCCTTACTTCATCCACATGTTGCATGCTCCCCTTTGGAAGCCGCAATTCATTCAGGATTGAATCCTTTTCCACCCGGATCATTACATCGACAAGGGCATTGCCCATTCCAAGAATATTCATAAATCTTTCTCCCGTTTAAAATGATATTTCCCGGATCCCACCGTTCCCAGAAGCTTACCTTTAAAGAAAACTTCCGCGGTGGCGCCAACGGGAATGCGAATATCAAGGGTATATCCCTTTTCTGTCTTTTCCCAGCGGCAATAAATTTCACCAAGAATGCAACGGTGGGTTACTTCGGCCCAGGAAAGATCACCAACCGGCTGCGGATCAATTATGATTTTTTGATAGCCGGTGGAGCCTTCCGCCTGGCGAATCCCGCCAATGCCGCTGTAAAACCATTCCATCAGGTGGCCCAGCATCATGTGATTGTTGGAAACATACCGGAGGGCCGGCCATGATTCCGTCAGGGAGGTGGCCCCATGTTTCAGCTGAAAACCATAACCCGGGACATCTTCACGGGAATTCATCTTGAAGATCACATCGCCTGCCCCGGCATTCTGAAGAGCCTGCACCAGATAGTGATAACCCACGTCCCCGGCGGTTAGGGCATACCCATCACGCTCAACTGCTTTGATCAGGTTTTTGAATACCTCATCTGTATCCTGATCAGGAACCAGGCCCACAACCAGAGGCATGGCATAGGCCGTTTGCGAACCGGTTGCGATGACATGGGTTACCGGATCATAAAATTTCGCATTAAATGCATCCCGTACCCTTCGGGCACTATCGCCCAACAGGTTGGCATCATCAGCAAAACCAAGAATACCAGCCATTTTCGACAGGATAGCCAGATCGTAATAGTAGATCGCCGTTGCTGTCAGAGCCATTGGAGTCAACTGCGACTCGCCAGGTGAATTGGGGCCCAGATCAAACCAATCGCCCAGGCCATGTGAGACAATGCTCCCTTTTGCCATTGACCCGAGATAATCCACATACTTTTTCATCATGGGATAGGCACGTTCCATCGGTTTACGATCGGAATACCAATTATATACATACCAGGGAACGATAACCGCAGAACTACCCCATTCGGGAGAGTCGCGGAAGCCACCGTCAAACGGAACAAATTCGGGGGCAATATCCGGTACCAGTCCGTTATCCAACTGTGATTCAATCATATCATCAATGATTTTCACATACAAATTATGGATATCGTAATTGTACCGGATGGAGTTACCCATAAGGTGAGTAACCTCCAGCCAACCCAGTTTTTCACGGTGCGGGCAATCGGTGGTTACGCTGGCCAAATTGCTTCGGATCGACCAATCGATGAGGGTGAATATCTTGTTAAACAACTCATTGGAGCATTTGAAAGACCCCACCGTGGGTGAGCTGTTGCGGGTATGATGGAAAACGATATTCTCAACAACCGGCAGTTTGCGCGGATTTGGTTTGCCAGCGGGAACTCCCCTACTGAGGCTGAGGTATCTGAAACCATAAAAAGAGAATCGGGGCAACCATGGATTTCTGGATACGCCATCTGACGTATACTCATAATAGTATGGACCTCCGGACGCCTGCTGAGTGACTTGTCCGTTGTCATCAATCAGTTCACCGGGGGTAAGCCGGACAGTCTGGCCAGCGGCGCTACTGACCTTAAGTTCCGGGATTCCGGAAGCATTCTGGCCGAAATCATACACCCAGGTGCTGTCGGGTAGTTCGGTAATCTTTAACGGTTTAAAAATCTCCATGGACTGCAAGGGATAATCTGCTTCCCAACGCATGGCACCACCCGGGCCTTTTACCTCAATGGCAGGTTTCCACACCGGGTTATTTAATCGGGCATCATAGTCCTCACCACCGTAGATTGAGGTAAAAATTATCGCCGACGGAGTTGTTTCCCAGCTGGTATCAGAATTGATTCTTTCGTCACTCCCATCTGAATACCTGATAACCATTATAGCCCGCATCATCGGCATTCCCCAGGTTGTAACCAGTTTGCGATACCGTTCACGATTTACATTAAAAAAACCGTTTCCTACCGTGATCATAATATCATGAGGCCCGTTCCGGAGCTGGCTGGTCATATCGTAACCATTGTACAAGCAGGACTTTGCATAATTTGTCCATCCCGGCCGCATAAAACCCCCTGTCATATCTTTCCCATCCATCGCCAGGGTATATTGACCTAATCCGGAAACAAAAAACCACGCTTCGGAAACCGGTTTGCTGATGTTAATGGTCTTGCGGAAAGAGGGAACAACCGGTCGTTTAACCGCCAGATTCCCAAGATTATTGCCCGATCCATGAACTCCCGGAACCAGCTTCAGTGAGTCAGGCAGCTCCTCATAACCGATCCATTTCGCACTGTCCCATTGTTTATCAGGCATTCCAGTCACAAACCAGGCCCTTTTACTCCAGGTCGAAAATTTTCCTTTCTGATCCTTCACCCTCACCTGCCATTCATACCTTCTCCCCTCTTCCAGTCTTATCGTCTTAACATCTTCCAGTCTTAACGTCTTCTTGTCTCCCAGTCTTATCTCATACCCGGCAACGACCGCCTGATTCTTGTCCGAAACAACCGTCCACCGGAATTCGGGCTTACCTTCAACACCAACAGGGTTGATCCGGTTATTGCAATAGAGTTGATCCACCCGCAGATGCGAGGTTTTGCCGCATCCTGTAAGGCTGACTATCGCGACCAGCAGAAGCGGTGACATGAGTTGGCGGAGTTTGATTATTTTGGCCATAATTTCAAAGCTAGTACTCGTCTTTTGGTCTTCTAGTCTCAAAGTCTTTCAGTCTTCTTCCTAAGCCATTTCGGCAAAGCATTTCCAAAAATCACAAACAGGCAGATAATGATCACGATCGTGAGAACGAAGTTGATCATCCCCGGAACCATGGTGGCCCGGATGATCATTTGGGGATAAAAAATGTTTATAATATTCATAATACCGGCATACAGGGTTGTGATTCCCACAAAGGCCATCGGAATAATGGTAACCCACGAATATCGCCTCCGGCCGCGGTTAATGATATAGGAAGTACCAACAACCAAAGCGATTGTGGCCATCAACTGGTTGGCCGTTCCGAACATGGGCCAAACGGTGCTAATTGATCCGGTATAAATAAAATAACCCCAGCAAAAGACGATCACGGCACTGGTAAACAAGTTCCCCGGCAGCCAGTTGGTCCTTCCGAAAGGTTTATAGATTTTACCGAGCGCCTCTTGCATTACAAACCGGGCGATACGGGTTCCGGCATCGATGGTTGTGAGGATAAACAGTGCCTCAAACATGATGGCAAAATGGTACCAATAGCTCATCAGATGCCTCATCCCGGGAATAGCAGAAAATATCTGAGCCATTCCGACTCCCAGTGAAACTGCGCCACCCGGACGGCCGGCTATCTTTTCACCCACCTCTATGGCGAGCTGCTGGATATTGCCTTCAGTGAAACCCATCTCGTTGAGTTTCGGCAAAACTGCCTGAAATTTCTCAGGCGACAGGTTAATCTGGAAATAATCAAGAGGGAAAAGGCTGGTAGCAGCGATCAAGGCCAGAATACTCACAACCCCTTCGGTCAGCATCGAACCCACTGCTATGGTTTTAATATGCGACTCCTTCATGATCATTTTCGGAGTGGTTCCGGAACTTACCAGCGCATGGAATCCGGAAATCGCTCCACAGGCAATCGTTATAAACAAATACGGATAGAGTTTACCCGGGATGATCGGTCCGCCTCCGTGAATAAATTCCGTAAACCCGGGCATCTTGATATCCGGAGCTACGATGATAACACCGATAGCCAGCAGGAAAATCACAAAAATCTTCATGATGGAGCTCAGGTAATCCCGCGGGGTCAGTAACAACCAAACCGGAAGCACAGACGCAAAGAATCCGTATCCGCAAAGTAATAGTGTAAGCGTTTTCTTATTGAAGGTAAACCACGAAGCAAAGGCAGAATCAGGAATATACCGGCCCAGAACGACTGCAAGTGTTAACAGGATGACCCCCATGATAGTGGCTTCCATCGTTTTGCCCGGACGCAGCTTGAACATCCAGGTCCCCATGAACAGAGCGATCGGGATCGTCATGGCGATGGTAAAGGTACCCCACGAACTCTCGGCCAACGCGTTTACTACCACCATTCCAAGTCCGGCCAGAGCAACGATCAAAACCAGCAAAATGGCTATGGAAGCCGTTGTCCCGCTGATCTTATTGATCTCAGCACGGGCTATTTCGGCAAGAGATTTTCCGTCATGTTCGATCGAAGCCGTGAGAATTACCAGGTCGTGAACCGCACCTGCCATAACTGCCCCTATCAGCATCCAGATGAATCCCGGGTAAAATCCGAATTGGGCAGCCAATACGGGGCCAACAAGCGGTCCGGCTCCGGCAATTGCAGCAAAATGGTGCCCGAACAATACCCACTTGCTCATCGGGTAATAATTCTGACCATCATATAAACGATTGGCAGGGGTAGCCCTCAAATCATTGGCTACGGCTACTTTTGCAACGACAAAGCTGAAATAGAGCCGGTAAGCAATCACAAAGAATGCAATTGCTCCAACCACAAACGGTACCGCATTCATTCGGCGGGAGTTTTGGGAGACAATCTTTTCCAGATAAAGTAAACCGGTATACCAATAGCCACAATGATCAGTCCGGGCCAGGTGAAGTCAGGTTTGTAAATCAGGAGGATAATCATAATCACCATTGATAGGATCACACAAATAGCGGGTATAATGGGATATCCGAATGCCTTATAAACTCTCTCTTCCATTGGCCATTTGCGGCGCAGCACGAATACACCGGCATTGGTCAAGGCATAAAAAATTAACACGGCAAAAATTACATAATCGAGGAGCTGCGAATAGGACCCTGATAAACAGAGCAGGCATGCCCAGATGCATTGTATGATCAGTCCGTTCGCGGGAACTCCTTTAATATTCAGATTGCCTATCTTCTTGAAAAACAACTTGTTTTCGGCCATTGCATAATACACCCGGGCTCCCGAGAGGACCAGCCCATTATTGCAGCCGAAGGTGGAAATCATGATCAGGGCCGCCATGATTATGGCCGCATATTCGCCGAAAATCCCAAAAATCGCTGCAGTTCCCAAACGGTCATCGGTGGCAAAGGCCATCCCCTGACCGATAACGGTGTTGGCCCCGGGAATGCCGCGTAGTGGTAAAACCTTGACGTACACAATGTTGCATAGAACGAAAATAATCGCAGCAACCAGGGTTCCATATATCAGGCTCAGGGGGATCGTACGCCTTGGGTTGATCACTTCGGCTGAATTATAGGTAACGTTATACCAGGCATCATAAGTAAAAAGGGATCCAACCATTGCTGAACCCATTGCCGCGATAAAAGCCATTCCGACCAGGGGTGTGGCGACCCCCGTCACAGTATCGAGTTTGGCAGCTTGCCAGAAATACTCCGAATTAGTTGCCAATCCTGTTGATTTGGCTATAAAAAAGCCGACAATCAGGAACAATATCAG
>Ga0163199_1000028_pt1 | contig 104641 bp, 107 predicted proteins | sample PL_2010_150m_FD_113537 | JGI IMG/M metagenome (GOLD analysis project Ga0163199, IMG submission 113537) | Freshwater microbial communities from Powell Lake, British Columbia, Canada to study Microbial Dark Matter (Phase II) - PL_2010_150m | ecosystem: Environmental > Aquatic > Freshwater > Lake...
AAGCCTTCCACATCTTCTTATCTAATAATGGAGGTCGGGACGGGATTTGAACCCGTGTAGAGGGATTTGCAGTCCCTTGCCTGGCCTCTCGGCCACCCGACCAATTACACATCGCCACGGCGATTTATCAGAGCGGACGACCGGGTTCGAACCGGCGACCTGAACCTTGGCAAGGTTCCGCGCTACCAACTGCGCTACGTCCGCGAGGAGGGAAAATCTATCGTAGGTAGGGCATAAGCGCCAAAGTGGGTAGTAAATCGATAGCGTTCTGCTGTGAACAGCGGTGAAGCCAACTTCTGGATGAATGGGCGTCTGGCCACCGATTTGATTGAGATCTCACATGACCCTGCAGCTTTAGATGATGGCGGATTCTGGGCGGTCTCTACAACTTTTGAAGGCGAGTTCACCGCAGCAAAATTTGCAACGGTTGTAAGTTCGCAGTTCCCATTCCAAGCGTGGGAACCTCTAGTCGGCATGTGGTCATCATCTAAGAGCCAGGATGATTACATGGCATATGTTGAAAAAATACAGCGCCATATTTCAGAAGGTTGGGTGTATCAAGTAAATGCTTGCCGAGAGTTGCGGCACGAGATTGATCCTTCGATAAATCTGCGCGGATTGTTTTCAGAGATATTAAAAAATAATCCCGCACCGTGGGCCTCCTATTTGGAAATCCCCGGATTAAATATCGCATCTGCCTCGCCGGAACTTTTCTTATCTCGCACAGGTAACCACATGCGTACTTCTCCAATTAAGGGAACACAGCTGCCAGGTCAGACTCATTTTGGCGCAAAAGATATCGCTGAAAATATCATGATTGTCGATTTGATGAGAAATGATTTAGGGGCAATTTGTAGGAGCGGTTCCGTTACGGTTCCACGCTTATTAGCATCAGAATCGCATCCCGGATTAGTGCATTTAGTGTCAGATATAGAAGGTGAGTTGAGGAGCGGCATTAGTTGGAGCGAAATTATTGCAAAACTTCATCCTCCTGGATCGATAAGTGGAGCGCCTAAGTCCTCGGCTATTTCAGTTATCGAAGATAATGAGGGCAAACGCGGCCCGTATTGCGGCATCTCAGGATGGGTACAAGGCGACGTCTGCGAATTATCAGTTGCTATTCGGATATTTTTTAAGGATGACGCGCTTCGTTTTGGCACCGGTGCTGGAATCACCTGGTCGAGCGACCCCCTTAGTGAGTGGGAAGAAACCCAGTTAAAGGCACGTCGTTTGATTTCTATCGCGGGGGGGAGAACTTGGATGAAGATTATATTTAACGGTGAACTCGTTGATATTGAAAAAACACCGTGCAACGAATTGGGTTGGCTTATTGGTGCTGGGATTTTTGAAACTATACGAACGGTTAACGGGCAGCCCTATGCGCTTGGTCTTCACTTACAACGTGGATACCAAAGTGCCGCATTGTCTGCTATTGCGATTCCAGTAGTAGATGTTGTCAAAGAATCCATCACCACATTACTAGCGTGCGAACCGCACGACGATGGTCTGTTAAGAGTTTCATTCGATAAAAGTGGCCAATGGGCTGCAGTCCATCTTGCTTACCAACCTGTCATCACCTCTGCCAACGTAGGCATTCACCCTGAAGCCCTTATTTCTCATGGAGCAACCTTGAAGAGCTATCCATATGAACATCGCCTATCCATTTTGGAAGAGGCACGATTATTGGGCTTTGACGAGACGATTGTTTGTAATACCGAAGGAAATATTTGCGAGGGTGCGGTTTCCAACATCATTGTGCGCATCGATGGGCAGTGGGTTACTCCACCATTAAGTGATGGAGTCTTGCCTGGAATTATGCGAGATCTGGTAAATGAAAACTGCGATGTTCATATTCAATCGATACCCCTTGCAAGAATTGACGAGATCACCGCAGCAATTCTGCTCAGTAGCCTTCGAATCGCGCAAGAAGTTCACGCTATACAAGGCCGTCCATTACAGCCATCACATGCCTTCGTTGCCGAAATAAAGGCGATGGTCCGACTTCATTCGGTAGGCTAGGCACATGTCAACGATAAATATCACGGTAGATGGTCAGGCACAATCGGTAGAGTCCGATATTCGCCCCACCCATCTATTTGCCGAAAATAAAGATATTGTCGTCGCACGGATTAATGGCGCACTCAGGGATCTTTGGACAGATCTTGTTGAGGGCGATGCTGTAGAGAGCGTATCTATTTCATCTCCTGATGGTCTGGCAGTTTTGCGACATTCAACTGCGCACGTGATGGCTCAAGCAGTGCAAGAAGTTTATGCAAACACTCGTCTTGGTATCGGCCCACCAATCAAAGATGGTTTTTATTACGACTTCGACCCAGCAAATACTTTCAATCCCGATGATCTTATAAAGATTGAAAGTGCCATGCGTAAGATAGTTAAAGAAGGTCAACGTTTTCGTCGTCGCGTTACAACTGAGGCTGATGCGCTCAAGGAACTCGCTCATGAACCATATAAATGCGAGCTCATCGGTATTAAAGGTTCTGCCGGCGAAGAAGCTAGCGTTGAAGTGGGTGGGGCAGAGTTAACTATCTATGACAATTTGGGTCGTGATGGCAATCCAGTGTGGAGCGACTTATGTCGTGGCCCGCATCTGCCATCAACAAAAAATATTCCCGCCTTTAAATTAATGCGCACAGCAGCGGCATATTGGCGCGGCTCTGAAAAGAATCCCATGCTCCAACGAATCTATGGAACGGCATGGCCTTCACAAGATGAACTCAATGGTTATTTGGAGCTTTTGGCCGAAGCTGAAAAGCGAGATCACCGTCGACTAGGTACAGAACTCGATCTCTTTTCATTCCCAGAAGAGATTGGCTCAGGTTTAGCAGTCTTTCATCCCAAGGGCGGAATCGTTCGTCGAGCAATGGAGGATTACTCACGCAAACGCCATGAAGATGAGGGTTATGAGTTTGTCTATTCTCCGCATTTAACGAAGGCCGCACTCTTTGAAACCTCTGGACATTTGCAGTGGTATGCCGAAGGCATGTATCCACCCATGATTTTGGATGAAGAACTGCACGCCGATGGAACAATTAAACGTGCAGGGCAGCAGTACTACATGAAACCGATGAACTGCCCATTCCACAATCTTATTTATCGCTCACGTGGACGTTCCTATCGCGAGCTTCCATTGCGTTTATTTGAATTTGGGACCGTTTATCGTTATGAAAAATCGGGCGTTCTTCATGGCATTACTCGCGCTCGTGGATTTACCCAAGATGATGCACACATTTACTGCACTAAAGAACAGATGGTAGATGAATTAGATTCACTGCTAACTTTCGTACTCAATCTTCTGCGAGATTATGGTCTTAATGATTTCTATTTGGAGCTCTCTACTCGAAATCCCGAAAAATCTGTGGGCGAAGATAGCGACTGGGCCGAGGCGACCGAGGCTTTACGTAAAGCTGCAAGCGCACAGAACTTAGAGCTTGTATTAGATGAAGGCGGCGCAGCTTTCTATGGTCCAAAGATTTCGGTTCAAGCAAAAGATGCAATTGGTCGCACATGGCAGATGTCTACAATCCAAGTGGATTTCCAACTTCCGGCGAGGTTTGAACTTGAATTCGCCGCTGCAGATGGATCTCGCCAACGTCCAGTGATGATTCACCGTGCACTCTTTGGTTCGATTGAGCGCTTTTTTGGTGTGCTCACTGAGCATTATGCAGGTGCGTTTCCACCATGGTTAGCGCCAGTTCAAGCTATTGGTATTCCAGTCGCGGATGCTTTTGCCGATTACTTAGCCGATGTCATTAAGCAGATGCGTAGTGCTGGAATCCGTGCTGAGCTAGATAGCTCTGATGATCGCATGCAGAAAAAGGTTCGTAACGCCCAACTTCAGAAGATTCCTTTTATGGTGATCGCTGGCGAGGAAGATCAAGTGGCTAAGGCCGTGTCATTCCGTTATCGAAATGGTGAGCAAAAAAATGGAATTCCAATCGCCGATGCAATTGCGCAAATTAAGAAGATCGTCTCTGACCGGACTCAGGTTTGATGAATGACAATTGATGGTGGTGGAATGCCCGATGGCTGGCAACGGTTATGGGCGCCCCACCGCCTAGATTATCTACGCGGTGAAAATCGCCCACTAGAGGGTAATGATATTGAGTGCCCCTTCTGTCGAATTCCACAACTGAAGGATCAAGATGGATTAATTGTTTTCCGCGGCGTCCGTGCATTTGTAGTAATGAATTTGTATCCATATAACCCAGGGCATCTCTTGGTGTGTACCTACCGACATGTTGCCGATCTCACCGATTTATCTAACGACGAGAGGAATGAAATCTCGGAACTCAGTTCACATGCAATGAAAACTATTCGAAAAGTTTCATCGCCGGCAGGATTTAACTTAGGAATGAACCAAGGTGCAGTATCAGGGGCTGGAGTTGCCGAGCACATTCATCAACATGTCGTACCACGCTGGAGTGGAGATGCGAATTTCATGCCTATTATTGGTAAGACGAAAGTGCTTCCGCAGTTATTGATGTTAACCAGAGATGAGATTGCGCAAGCTTGGTAGGTTTAATTAAGTTTTCCTAAGTATTCACGAACGATGTCCACGCCAATTCCTTTTTCAATCCACAATGGAATCGCGGGAAAAAGAAGTCCGGCCTCAAATGCACCTAACCCGAGAGATTCATTGAGCTCTAAGTATTCATCTCTAAACTCTTGCACCAAAGTTTCATGTTCAGAATCACATGGCTGATCAGTCGCAGGATCTGTGTTGTAATCGATTACGCGCATTGTTTGCAGCGAAATCAATGCGCACGGTAGGCCCGCCTCATCGTGAAGAACTAAATATGGCGTTGCCACCTGGTCAAATACTCGATTAGCTAGCATCACTGCATCATCAAAATCGGCAGTCGAGTCGGCAAGTTGTGTGACAACTACTAGCCGTGGAGTTTGAAACTCATCGACACTTTGCCAGACATCGATTGTTGCTTGATCGATCCCCATAGCTGGGTTGATCACAAAAATTGCGCAATCGGCCTCAGGATTAGCGCCGACCGCAAGAGCCCCGCCAAATACCTCGGCTACGGCAGCAGGGTCGGCGCTTAGGTGACCGTATACGGCAATCGTCATGGGGGATGTTTGGGTTTTCACGTGCTCAGCCTACGATGGGACCTGATGATTAGTCGCACTTTGAAACCAGCGGTTACGAGATTAATAACACCCGTAGCCAGGTTTGCTTTGCGAATTGGCATTACGCCCAATGCAGTCACGTGGGTAGGAGCGATGGGAGTCGTTGCCTCGGCCCTGTATTTCTATCCTCGAGGAGATTTTTTTCTAGGAACCGCGGTTATTTTTATCTTTGCTCTGAGCGATCTCTTCGATGGAACTATGGCGCGAATATCAAAATCTGGTGCCAGCAAGTGGGGCGGATTCCTTGATTCAACCATCGATCGTATTACTGACTCATCAATTCTCATTGGAGTAACAATCTATTTGATCGGCGCTAATGATTCGTTGAGCCCAATCGTCTTAGTGAGCTTAGTCAGCGGAATGCTGGTTCCCTATATTCGCGCTAAGGCAGAGATTTATCAGATTCAATGCAGTGGTGGAATCGCAGAACGAACAGAGCGGTTAATGATTTCTATGTCAGCAGTTGCACTCGACGGATTGGGCATTCCATACGTATTAGCTGTTGGAATGTGGTTACTAGCGATTCTTGGGTGCATCACCGTCGTACAGAGAATGATTATTGTGAAGCGAGCTCTTAGTTAAATGATGCAGACAATATCGGCGTGGGGGTATTTTTCTGCCTGGCGCGTTCTGCGTTGGCTTCCAGAAGCCTTTGTCTACTCGTCTGCTAATCGTTTAGCCGATCGGCTAACGAAGCTAAATGGTAAAAGTGTCTCGCGGCTGCGCTCTAACTTGGCTAGGACGCAACCCCAGGTCACTTCATTAGATTTAGAGATTTTGTTATACAAAGCGATGAGATCCTCACTTCGCTATTGGTGTGACACATTTAGGTTTCCAGATTGGTCTACTTCACGCATCATGGAGACTGTAACTACTACCAACGAATATCTGCTTTTAGATGCCATAGCTGCAGGCAAAGGGGCGATTGTAACTCTGCCCCATGTTGGCAACTATGACCATGCAGCAGCGTATTTTTGTGGCAAAGGTGCAAAGATCGTTACGGTTGCTGAACATTTAAAACCTGAAGCGTTATTTAAAAAGTTCATGGATTATCGCGCTGCATTTGGCATGGAAGCGCTACCACTTGATGGTCGTGTTATTCCCACGTTGGCACAACGTTTACGCACAGGCTGCGTCGTTGCCCTGGCTGCAGATCGTGATTTATCGAGAACAGGAATCGATGTTACTTTTTTCGGTGGCCCAGCTCGCATGCCCGCAGGCCCGGCAATACTTGCACTAAAGACCAATGCACCATTGATTTGTGCAATGATTTCCTATACGGACATCGGCATTCATATTGAGTTTGAGTTAGTGCCAATTCCGACACAGGGAAGTGAAAATGAACGTGTAGCGCAGATCGTTCAAAATAGCGCCGATCTATTTGCTATGGGCATTGCACGTTATCCCCAAGATTGGCACATGATGCAGCGAATTTGGGTCGATGGCGATTTTAAGGATCGCGAATAATGCTGACCAAGAAACTAAGGATTGGAATTGTTTGCCCTTATGGCTGGGACACACCTGGGGGAGTACAGAACCATATTCGTGACTTGGCGGAATTTCTCATCGCTGCTGGCCATTCGGTTTCAGTGCTTGCCCCTGCCATCGATGAATCGACACTTCCTGACTATGTTGTGAGCGCAGGAAAACCAATTTCAATCCCTTACAACGGAGCGGTAGCGCGAGTTCTATTTGGACCCATTGCTTTCAGCCGCGTTAAGCATTGGATCAGCCAGGGAGGTTTTGACCTCTTGCATCTTCATGAACCGGCAATTCCATCAATTTCATTATTAGCATGCTGGGCCGCTGAAGGTCCGATGGTGGGAACTTTTCATGCTGCAGCAAAACATCAAAAAGTAATTTATGCAATCGGACCTATTTTAGAACCTGCAATAGAAAAACTCTCGGCCCGCATTGCAGTCTCTGAAGCGGCACGACTGACACTGACGAATCATTTAGAGACTGATGCTGTTGTGATTCCAAATGGAATTTATGCAACGAGGTATGCCAACGGAACACAACAGGAAAAGTGGAGCGGGAACACTATTGGTTTCATCGGTCGCTTTGAAGAGCCAAGAAAAGGTTTACAGGTGTTAATTGATGCGCTGCCCATCATCGCCCGATTTGCTCCCGACGTAAAAGTATTTGTGGCCGGACCTGGCGATCCAGAGGATGTAATCAAGGAGATTGATCCGCAGTTACGCAAGCGATTTGAATTTTTAGGGCGAATCAGCGAACAGGATAAGGCGGATTTTATGGCTTCAGTGGCCATCTATGTTGCGCCAAATACTGGTGGAGAATCATTTGGCATTATTTTGGCTGAAGCTCTCGCTGGTGGAGCGTGTGCTGTCGCAAGTGATATCCCAGCATTTGATTCCTTATTAGGGGGTGGCGAATATGGGGCACTCTTTGAATCGGAGAACTCAACTGAGTTGGCTAAGGTAATTATTGATCTATTGCGCGATGACGCCAAACGTGGGCAATTAGCACAAGCGGGTAAGGCCCATGCTCAGATGTTTGATTGGGAAGTCGTAGCTAAACAAATATTCTCGATTTACGAAATGGCTTTAGTTGGGGGAGAAGGCGTTACTTTGGTTTCGGATAGCAGAACGTGGAATCGTTTTCTCAATCGTGACGAGGGAAAGAGATGAAAACTCCTCTGCTAGTAATTTTAATAATCTTAATATTTGCTTGGTACTTATCTTTTTTGGCCACCAGATTAGATCGCTTGCATCACCGTGTTGAAACAAGTTGGGCCAATCTCGATGGCTTACTGCAGCGAAGAGCCGCAATCGCTTTAGAGATCGCTCGGAGCGATTTTGCTGATCCAGCTTCTACTTTGTTGCTGACATCTGCGGCCTATCAAGCTCGCGAGGCCACGGTGCAAGATCGTTCTGGTGCCGAGTCGGCCTTATCTGGTGCTTTAGCTCTATTACTAATCGATGGACAGACTCACGCAAGCTCATCCGAGCGAACATTGCTCGATGAGTTATCAGCTCTGACTGCGAAGATACGGATAGCAATCTCCATTCACACAGATTCAGTGTCCTCCACCCAGGCTGTCCGCAAGAGAGTGGCAATTCGTCTCTTCCGCTTAGCGGGCACTGCTCCTTTGCCAGTCACGTATGAGTTTGAAACTGATGCGCTCTAGATTCTTTCTATTCAGCGGCATCGCAATACTTTCACTTACTCTTGCAAGCTGTAGCACAGTGTCGACATCAATAGGACACTTCAAAGCCAAGCATGTTGAAACGAACCTTCTTAGCGGTCGCGAAGGCGTCAATGGCAAAGTGCTTGCCGTCAAAATCGATGATACAAATATGGCGCACCCACAAATTGGCATCGAAGACGCCGATGTTGTCTATATCGAGCAAGTAGAGGGTGGGCTTACGAGGTTGGCCGCAGTCTTTTCTTCAAAGCTTCCAACTGAAATTGGTCCGATACGAAGTGCGCGTATTTCAGATATCGAAATTCTAAGTCAATATGGTCGAGTCGCATTTGCTTACAGTGGGGCCCAGAAGAAGTTGTTGCCAGTGATTGCTGCGGCTAATCTGCAAAATCTAGGTGCCCAAGCACAACCACCAACGATTTACACACGCGATCCCACTCGAGTAAATCCATATTCAATGGTCTTGCGTGCAGATCTCTTAATGGCAAAGATTATTGAAAAGGGTTATCACGTTGATCCTGCGAAAACAGTCGGGTGGAGTTTCGGTAAAGCACCTTCATCGGGGGTTGCCATTACTTCGGTAACGATGCACTGGCCAGCGGCGCGTTATGGTGCAGAGTGGTCACCAAGTGATAAATGTTGGAATCTTTTTCATAATTCAAATCCTGATGTTGTCAGAACAGGTAAGCAGTTATGCCCCACAACTTTAGTTATCCAATTAGTTGCAATTTCCGATTCAGAGTATTACGACAAAGTCGGGGGAGTGACACCATTTTCGAATACTGTTGGTAGCGGTAGTGGATTTATTCTCAGAGATGGTCAATCTTTTGCTGGTACGTGGGTTCGAAGCAACGCAGATGTTGGAACTACGTGGAGGGATGCGCAAGGCGCACCTATTCTTTTCGCACCGGGGCAGATCTGGGTAGCTCTAACGGCAAAGGCCCCAGATTTCACGCACCCGAATCCCCAAGCGAGCGCCTCAGCAACAAAGTAGGATGTGTCCTCTCATAGAGCGAAGAAAATCGGAGAACGGTAATGGCTGAAGTAACAGGTACGGGACGAGTCAAGCGCGGTATGGCAGAGATGCTCAAAGGTGGCGTCATCATGGATGTCGTTAATGCCGAACAAGCAAAGATCGCCGAAGATGCTGGCGCTGTTGCCGTCATGGCCTTAGAACGTGTACCGGCAGATATTCGCGCCCAAGGCGGCGTCGCTCGGATGTCAGATCCGGACATGATTGAAAAAATTCAAGCATCAGTTTCAATTCCCGTTATGGCTAAGGCTCGTATCGGTCATTTTGTCGAGGCTCAAGTTTTGCAATCTCTAGGCGTGGACTACATCGATGAATCTGAAGTTCTCACTCCAGCTGATTACAAAAACCATATTGATAAGTGGAACTTCACCGTTCCCTTTGTCTGCGGTGCAACCAATCTTGGTGAAGCATTGCGTCGCATTAACGAAGGCGCTGCAATGATTCGCTCAAAGGGTGAAGCCGGAACTGGTGATGTCTCCAATGCGATGCAGCATATGCGCGAGATAAATGGCGAGATTCGACGCCTGTCATCTTTACGCGAGGACGAACTGTATGTAGCTGCTAAAGAGTTACAAGCCCCTTACGAGTTAGTGAAGGAGGTTGCAGAAAAAGGCAAACTCCCAGTTGTGCTCTTCACTGCAGGGGGTATCGCAACTCCAGCAGATGCGGCATTAATGATGAGCATGGGCGCCGATGGAGTTTTCATTGGTTCCGGAATCTTCAAATCTGGCAACCCTGCTCAACGCGCGGCAGCATGTGTTCGCGCAACAACATTCTGGGATGATCCTAAAGTAATTGCCGATGCATCACGCGGTTTGGGTGAAGCTATGGTTGGCATCAATGTTGCCGATCTTCCAGCGCCACACCGCCTTGCTGAGCGCGGTTGGTAATCGAAGAAGTAGATGAAAGTAGGAGTACTCGCATTACAAGGTGATGTTCGCGAACATATAAGCGCACTCATCGCATGTGGTGTTACCCCAACGACTGTTCGCAGGCCCAGTGAGCTTGCCGGTGTCGATGCACTAGTTTTACCGGGTGGCGAATCAACCACAATCGCTCAATTAGCCGAAATATTTGGATTATTTGAGCCGCTTAAGTTACGAGTTGCCGCAGGAATGCCGGTTTATGGTTCGTGTGCAGGAATGATTTTATTGGCCGACCAAATTTTAGATGCCAAAGTAGATCAAAAGACATTTGGTGGTTTAGATATAACTGTCAGGCGTAACGCATTTGGTCGCCAGGTGGATTCATTTGAGTCCGACATTTCCTTCAATGATGGATCCAATGAATTGATTCGTGCAGTATTCATTAGAGCGCCATGGGTAGAACGAGTGGGCAAGGATGTAGAAGTGTTATCACGCGTAGATTCGCATCCAGTAGCGGTCCGTTCAGGACATTTACTCGCTACGTCATTCCATCCAGAGTTGACGGCCGATCACCGTATTCATCGCTATTTTATTGATGAAGTGGCAAAGCCCGCATTGCAGAAGGTAAAGTAGTTCGAGTCAAGGAAAAAGGAGTTCACCATGTCAGGCCATTCCAAGTGGGCGACAACCAAACATAAAAAGGCGATTATCGATAGTCGTCGTGCCAAAGTTTTCGCTAAGCAAATCCGCGCAATTGAAGTCGCAGCCAGAAACGGTGGAGCAGATCTAGAAGGTAATCCAACTCTCTTTGATGCGATTACCAAAGCTAAGAAATCCTCAATGCCCGCTGACAATATCGAGCGTGCCGTTAAACGAGGTGCGGGTCTTGAACTTGGCGCTGCTGACTACCAAACTATTATGTATGAGGGCTATGGCCCCAATGGTGTCGCCATCATGATTGAGTGTCTAACTGATAATCGAAATCGTTCATCATCTGAAGTTCGTGTAGCCGTAACCAGAAATGGTGGATCAATGGCCGATCCCGGATCAGTTGCATATTTATTTAATCGCAAAGGTGTCATCATCGTTAAAAAGATAGATGGATTAACTGAAGATTCGATCTTAGAAGCAGTGCTCGATGCGGGGGCGCAAGAGGTCAATGATTTAGGCGAAGCCTTTGAAGTTGTGAGCGAATCAAGTGATTTAGTCGTGGTGAGAACCGCACTCCAAAACGCTGGTATTGACTATGAATCTGCCGACTCATCCTTTTTACCGTCGATGCAGATAGAGCTAGATGCCGATGGAGCTAAGAAGGTATTTGAACTTATCGATGCAATCGAAGAGCTTGATGACGTACAAAATGTCTTTAGCAACTTCGATGTTTCCGACGAGGTTATGGCGAGCCTGGACTAACTCTTTGGTCAAGAACCTTAGGCTAGAACTCTTCGACTTTAATTAGGAATCGGGTGGCGCAATGCGAGTACTGGGAATTGATCCAGGCTTGACCCGTTGTGGCATAGGCATCGTAGAAGGCTCAGTGGGTTCACCGCTCACAATGGTGGGGGTCGGAGTGATTCTTACGCCGACAGAGTTGGCTCTTGAACTGCGGTTGTTGGAGTTAGATCGACAAATAAATGAGTGGGTTTCACTGTGGAATCCCGATGTAATCGCAGTTGAACGGGTATTTGCCCAGCACAATGTTCGCACCGTAATGGGAACAGGCCAGGCTGCCGGTATCGCACTTCTCATCGCCGCCAAGTGTGGAATCCCTGTCATGATGCATACGCCGAGTGAAGTTAAAGCTGCGGTGACTGGTTCTGGTCGAGCTAATAAAGCACAAGTGGCACAAATGGTTCAAAAACTTCTTAGCCTTGAAAGTATTCCTAAACCCGTTGATGCAACCGATGCTTTAGCTCTGGCAATATGTAATATTTGGCGAGGCGCAGCTAATGCAAAAATTTCAGATGCCTTAGCTGCTGAAAAAATTCGTCTAAAAGGTTTGCGTGCTTAAATGATCTCTATCGTTACCGGTACCGTTCGTGCGATCCACATCGATCGGTTGATCGTTGAGGTAGGTGGAATTGGCTTAAGCGTATTAGTTAATCCAGCCACCAGTAGTAGCGTTACTTTGGGTTCATCGGTACAACTCTTCACCTCACTGGTAGTGCGTGAAGATTCACTGACGTTATTCGGCTTTCTCAGTGAACAAGCACGTGGGTTTTTCGAACTGGTTCAAACCGTATCTGGAGTAGGACCTAAGGTCGCGCTCTCTATTTTGAGCGTTCTCGCACCCGAAGATTTAGCGCGGGCTATCGCGCAGGAGGATGTAGCCGTTATTGAACGAGTCCCAGGGATTGGAAGAAAAGGCGCACAACGAATGATTTTGGAGCTCAAAGGAAAGCTATCTGATCTTTCAGCTTCGGATACGTATCGAGGCCATCAACCTGCTTGGCGTGAACAGCTAACTAGCGCTTTGGTTTCACTTGGTTTTTCACCTAAGGATTCAGATCAAGCAATCAGCGCTTTAGTTAACCGAATGCAATCAGATGGTATCGATGCATCAACTGTTGCGATGAGTGATTTACTTAAGGACGCTCTCGCAAATGGGAAGAGTTCTCGTGGCTGATGATCGTTTAGTTGAACCAACACAAAAAGGGGAAGAGTCTGCGCTTGAGCATGCCTTGCGCCCACATAATTTAAAGGAGTTTATTGGTCAACACAGAGTCCGTGAACAGATAGATGTTCTACTTACTGCGGCACGACATAGAAATTCACCCGCCGATCACATTTTATTATCTGGTCCTCCCGGACTTGGTAAAACTACATTAGCTTTAATTTTGGCTAGTGAGATGTCGGCACCAATTCGAATCACAAGTGGACCGGCAATTACACATGCGGGAGATTTAGCTGCCATTCTTTCTTCACTCGTTGAAGGGGAAATTCTTTTTCTGGATGAGATTCATAGACTTCCAAGACCGGCCGAGGAGCTGTTGTACTTAGCGATGGAGGATTTTCGTGTCGATGTTGTGGTTGGAAAAGGTCCAGGCGCAACTGCAATTCCGCTGCAACTGCCTCACTTCACACTAGTTGGAGCTACAACTCGCAGCGGTCTTCTTACAAGTCCACTGCGAGATCGATTTGGATTTACAGCTCACTTAGATTTTTATTCAGATCCTGAGTTAGCGCAGGTAATTACACGCAGCGCCGCTCTGTTAAAGATTGTTATAGAAGACGATGCAGTCATCGAGATCTCTAGGCGCTCCCGCGGAACTCCACGCATCGCAAATCGTCTTCTACGCCGAGTTCGTGACTATGGCCAGGTTCAAAAAACCTCCTTTATTGATCTAGAAACAACACGAACCGCGCTAGAGATATATGAAGTTGATGAATCTGGTTTAGATCGTCTCGATCGAGCAGTCCTGACCGCCTTGGTTGAACGTTTCAATGGGGGACCTGTCGGTCTATCAACGCTTGCAATCGCCGTGGGTGAAGAGGTCGAAACGGTGGATTCTGTAGCCGAGCCCTTTCTCGTGCGAAATGGTTTTATGGCCAGAACTCCTCGAGGCCGAGTGGCTACAGCCCTTGGCTACACCCACCTAGGACGAACACCACCTTCTCAAATCGCCTCGCTTTTCGACACACCAGCAATTGATGCCTAGACTCTGCCTCTATGTCTACAACTAATAAACCAGTAAAGACGACTGCACGTCCAGCTCGCTCACTTGCCATCCTAGGTCTGGTTCTTATTGCCATGACCGGGCTTGTATTTGTGCAAGGGGCAACAGCAGTACGTCTAGGCCTCGATCTTCGCGGTGGAACTTCTGTCACTCTGCAACCTCGTATTGCACCAGGTGAGAACGGAAAAGTTACCAATGAAGCTATCGACCAAGCAGTCTCCATTATTCGTCAGCGCGTCAACTCACTAGGTGTTGCTGAATCTGAAGTAGCTGCGCAGGGAAGTGGTACCAATCGTCAGATTGTTATCTCCGTTCCGGGGGACACTGGACGGCGTGTAGTTGAGTTAGTTGGACAGACCGCCGAACTTAGATTCCGTCAAGTATTAGCTAGTGCGGTTTCTACTGGAGCTGCAGATCCTAAGGCGACTCCAACTGCAGGTGTTAGCGCCGAAGTTAATGCAAAGTTTGCCGCCCTTGATTGTACAAAGTTAGCAAACTTGCAAGGAACTGGGACCGATGCGCCAACGGATGCAATTGCGGTGTGCGATCGCGCGGGAACCACTAAATATATTTTGGCACCAGCTGAAGTTTTGGGTCGTCAGATTTCAAAGGCCTCTGCTGGAATCGACACACAGGGAGGAAGCGCTTGGTATGTGAGCCTGACTTTCAACGGTGAAGGTACTAAGGCTTTCGGTGCTCTTACAACTCGGGTCACAACCCTGGCGGAGCCGCTCAATCAAGTTGCAATCGTTCTCGATGGTTTAGTTGTTTCATCACCACGAATCACCGAACCGATTCCATCCGGTAATGCTCAAATAACTGGAAGCTTCACACAACTTGAAGCACAGGATTTAGCAAATGTTTTGAAGTACGGAGCATTGCCACTGGCTTTTGATCGCGGTGAAGTACAGCAAATTTCGCCAACTCTTGGCGCTGATCAACTTAACGCCGGCCTCATAGCTGGTGGATTGGGATTAGGTCTAGTGCTTTTGTACTCCATGCTCTACTACCGCGGTTTAGGTTTCGTAACTGTTGGATCACTCGCGGTGGCTGGTTCACTTGTTTATCTTCTCTTCTTGCTACTAGGTAAGTGGATTGGTTTCACGCTCACACTCGCGGGAATCGCTGGAGCAATCGTGGCAATCGGTGTTACTGCCGACTCCTTTATTGTCTACTTCGAACGTGTTCGAGATGAGCTACGTGAAGGTCGCACTTTACGTACAGCTGTTGAAAGTGGATGGGTACGTGCCCGTCATACGATTTTAGTAGCCGACTTTGTTTCCATCATTGCCGCCGTATTGTTGTACTTCTTCGCAGTCGGTGGCGTACGAGGCTTTGCTTTCACTCTTGGCCTAACGACACTAGTCGACTTAATTGTTGTCTTCGTCTTTACCAAGCCTTTAGTAACAATCCTCGCCCGAATGAATTTCTATTCATCTGGCCATCGCTTCTCTGGTCTATCGGCTAAGAGCACTGGAACACTGCCCGTAGTTAAGGAGGCGCAATAATGTCAAAGCTCTCAGGTCTAGGTGGACGTCTCTATCGCGGCGAAACTTCCGTTGATTTTATTGGTCGACGTCGTCGTTGGTACTCAATTTCAGCTTTCTTTATCTTGGCTTCTATTGGAGCGCTGAGTCTTCAGGGTTTACACCTTGGTATTGAATTCAAAGGTGGTTCCTCATTTACCGTCACGAAAGCCCACGCATCGATCGAGGATGCACGCGCAGCTGTAACCGCAACAGGAATTCCTGGAGAGTTAATTGTTCAAAATATTGGAAGCGACAAAGTCCGTGTGCAAACAAGTGCACTTGATAACGCTCAAAATAATGCAGTGCAAGATGCACTTGCGACTAAATTTTCTGTAACAACAGAGTCAATTGATTCACAAATAGTTGGACCATCATGGGGTAAGGAGATTACCCGCAAGGCTTTGTATGGTCTCATTGGTTTCTTGATCTGCGTCATGCTCTATCTAGCGATGGCCTTTGAACCTAAGATGGCCGTTGCCGCGATTGTGGCAGTAGTACACGATGTTTTCATCACCGTAGGAATTTATGCCTTGGTTGGCTTTGATGTCACGCCAGCAACGGTTATCGGTTTCCTTACAATCTTGGGTTACTCTCTTTATGACACCGTCGTTGTCTTTGACAAGATTCGTGAAAATACACGAACCATCACTGCTAGCTCTAAGCAGACATATTCACAGGCAACTAATCTTGCCGTTAATCAGACGTTAGTTCGCTCTTTCAATACGTCCCTGATTGCGCTTTTGCCAGTTGCCTCGATTTTGTTTGTAGGCGCAGGATTACTGGGAGCTGGAACACTCAAGGATCTTTCACTTGCCTTATTCATCGGATTAACCGTTGGTACTTATTCTTCGGTCTTCATCGCACCTCCAGTTTTGGCGCAGTTGCGTGAGAAGGAGCCGGCGATGGTGGCTTTAGCTAAGCGAGTCAATGGTCGCGGCGTGATAGCTAGCACAATAACTCCAGCGGCAGTTGATCTGATCGATCGTCCACGTGGACCACGTAATCAGCCAAAGCGTAAAGGCCGCAAGTAAAGGATTTCCTTGTGGATACCTTGATTGCACCGGTAATTAGTGCGCTCAAGGAAAACCATGCCACAAGCAATGGCGCAGATCTCGAACGCGCCTTTCTGGTCGCGGAAAAAGCCCACGAGGGTCAGTTTCGCAAATCTGGAGAGCGATATATAACTCATCCAGTCGCCGTTGCCCAGATCTTGGCCGAGTTAGGTCTTAACTCAGAGACCGTCATCGCAGCGCTATTACATGACACAGTCGAAGACACGGCTTACTCGTTAAAAGAGCTTCGGCGTGATTTTGGTGATGAGATCGCCAACTTAGTTGATGGCGTCACAAAACTAGATCGCCTTACATATGGTCCGACCGCTGAGGCAGAAACCGTACGCAAGATGGTAGTTGCAATGTCTCGCGATATTCGAGTACTGGTAATCAAGTTGGCTGATCGACTTCATAACGCCAGAACATGGGGCTTTGTAAGTCAGGAGAGTGCTGAAAGAAAGGCACGCGAAACCTTAGACATATATGCACCTTTAGCGCACCGGCTTGGAATGAATGCTATTAAGTGGGAGTTAGAGGATTTATCTTTTGAAGTTCTCGAGCCCAAGAAGTTTGAAGAGATTTCACGACTAGTCGCTGAGAGATCTCCTTCACGTGATTTGCTCACCACTCAAGTAATCGGAATAGTCACTGAAGATTTAGCTACAGATTCAATTCACGCCACTGTTACAGGAAGAAAGAAACACTTCTTCTCGGTCTATCAAAAGATGGTGGTAAGAGGCCGCGAATTTAATGACATCTATGATTTAGTTGGAATTCGCGTTTTAGTCGATGATGTCCGAGATTGTTATGGGGTTTTGGGCTCTATTCACGCAAGATGGTCGCCGGTCCCTGGTCGATTCAAAGACTATATTGCGATGCCAAAATTTAACTTATATCAATCTCTGCACACCACCGTAATCGGACCCACTGGTAAGGCGATTGAAATTCAGATTCGTACATATGACATGCATTCTCGAGCTGAATACGGTATTGCTGCGCATTGGAAATATAAACAAGGCCATGAAAATAATGAGACCTCCCCTGAGATGTTATGGCTGCGTCAACTACATGAATGGCAGAAGGAGACTGAGGACCCATCTGAATTTTTGGAGTCATTACGCTTTGATTTAGGCTCGCCAGAAGTTTTCGTATTCACGCCAAAGGGAAGTGTTGTAGCCCTGCCTGGTGGTTCAACACCGGTGGATTTTGCTTTCTCAGTCCATACCGACGTTGGAATTAGATGCGCTGGTGCGAAAGTTAATGGGCGATTGGTGCCACTTGAATCACGCCTTAATAACGGGGACGTTGTTGAGATCGTCACTAATAAGGGCGAGCATGCTGGTCCAAGTCGAGATTGGCTTAACTTTGTGCAGAGCCCTCGTGCACGTTCAAAGATTAAAGCCTGGTTTAGTAAAGAGCGTCGGGAGGAAGCTATCGATGCGGGACGAGAATCGATTGCACGTCAGATGCGAAAGGCCGGCTTACCTTTGCAAAAGATTTTTGCCGGTCATTCATTATTAGAGCTCGCACACGAACTTCGTTATAGCGATATCGAGGGATTGTATTCAGCGGTAGGCGATGGACATGTCTCTGCCGCATCGATCATCGATAAGTTAGTAATTGCACTTGGGGGAGAGGACTCGCATCCTGAACCAACCATGGATGTACTTCCAACTCGTGCACCTGCGGAACGTCGTTCAAGTAATGCTGTTGATGTTGAAGGCGCCGATGATGTATTGGTCAAATTAGCTAGATGTTGTACTCCAGTACCTGGTGACGACATCATGGGATTTATCACAAAAGGCAGCGGTGTTTCAATCCATAGAGCTGATTGTGTTAACGCAAATGATCTACGTGAAACTCAATTGGACCGTGTTGTTAAAGTAAGTTGGCGTACAGGCGCAGGATCGATTTTCTTAGTAAATATTCAAGTGGAGGCGCTCGATAGAGCTTCTCTATTGGCCGATGTTACGCGCACACTCTCTGACCAACACGTCAATATTTTGAGTGCCTCAGTGAGTACATCAAAAGATCGAACCGCATTCTCCAGATTTACTTTTGAAATGGCAGATGCAACTCATCTTGATGCAGTACTGGGTGCAGTGCGTAGTATCGAAGGCGTCTATGACGTCTATCGAACAACTAATAATTAGTTAGTTGAACTCAGCTAAGGCTTTCTCGGCATCAGCTAACCACACACGTCGTGCAGTAGCGGACTCAGTAGCCTCGTTGGCCTTCTTAGAGTTTCCGGCAGCTAATGATTTAGCGGCAATCTTTTCGTAGTTTTCAATCGAATCAGAGAGTTGCTTAACGACCTCACCTGCTCGTGCTTTCCCTGCCGGATCAATCTTGCGCCAATTTTCAGCCTCTGCCTCTTTGATAACTGTCTCAACGGCGTGAACGCGCGCATCGAGTGCTGTTCGCTTATCGCGATGAGTCATACCGATCTTGCTCCATGAGTTCATATGCTCACGCAAGGCCTTTTTAGCTTCATCCACGTTTGTAAATGGCACTAAGGCCTCGATAATTACGACTAACTCTTCTCGCTTAATGAGGTTTGCGGCCATCGTTGTATCGCGCTTTTCAAGGTCTGCGTTCTTGGCAGTAAAGAATTGATCTTGAGCGGCTTTAAAGCGTGCCCACATCTTGGCATCATCACTTGGCTTGCCACGGCCTGAGGCCTTCCATGCATCCATAAGTGTTTTAAACTTCTTAGCCGTTGGCACCCACTCAGTTGACGTTGCAAGTGATTCAGCCTCAGCGATAATCGCCTTTTTGGCATCGGCTACAACGCTCTGCGTTGCTTCAAGGGCTGCGAAGTGAGTACGGCGACGTTTATCAAATTTATTGCGCGATGAAGAGAAGCGTTTCCACAGATCGGCATCACTCTTTTTATCCAAACGCGGAGCAGACTTCCATTCATCCAACAAAACCTTCAGGCGATCGCCCGTAACTTTCCAACTTTCAGACAGGGCGAGAGATTCAGCTTCGGCAACAATCTTTTCTTTTTCAATGATAATCTGCTCTAGTCGCGCCTTCTTGGCAGCGTTCTCGGCAGCTTTCTTTGTCTCATACGCTTCGCGATGGCCTTCGATGAGCGGTTCTATCTGCTCAACCGATGAAGACAAAGCCTCTAGATCACCAACGGCATTGAGCTCCTTGACTTGTTCACGCAGCTTCTTAACAGCGGCGTAGGCATCTGATGGAACGAGAGCGCCGCTTTTAATACGGGCGGCAAGAAGTGCGACTTCGGAGGCCAGCATTTCAAATTTACGAACGAAATAAGTAAGTGCTTCGTCAGCAGTCTTACCTGGGTATGAACCAACGGCCTTTTCACCCTCTGAGGTTTTTACATAGACAGTACCGTCGTCGCCGACGCGACCAAATGCTGCAGGATCTCCAATCAGCGCACTTGCTGCTGATGCTTGAATCATTGGATTAATATCGGTCATGGTGGTGATCCTTTCAGCGCGTTGTTCGAAGTGAACGTCGCTATGTATTCGTTTGGCCTTACGAGTGCGAACTCATAGGGCGTGAATTGAGCATTTCAATAGGGTAAAAGGTACCCTGTCCATGCCGTTGCGCGTCAATCGTCAGGGGGTGAGGCCGCAGTGCTCATTGAGTCTTTCGCCGCCCCTATGTTTGCTACTAACTGCTGGGTTTTAGCCAGTGGTAAGGGCGCTGAGTGCATTGTGATCGACCCTGGAATGCCAGATGTGAGCCATCAGCTCTCTGCGATCATTGAAGAGTTTGCCCTCAAGCCAGTTGCTGTTCTTGCCACTCATGGCCACGTAGACCACACATTTTCGATTAAACCAATAGCCGATGGCTACGACATCCCGGCATATATTCATAGCCAAGATCGGGGGAGCCTTCTCCATCCAGAGCGCTGGGTAAGTCCAGAATTTGCTACGACATTACAAGCGTTGGAGTTTGTAGAACCGCACGATGTAAGAGAATTACGCAATGGCGAGGTTATCGAGATTGTGGGACTCACGATTAAAGCGATTCACGCACCAGGCCACACATCGGGTTCAGTAATGTTTGAAGTCAATAATGAGGTAGTAGTCAGTGGGGATGTTCTCTTTGCTGGTTCAATCGGTCGAACAGATCAACCAACAGGTTCGTCAAAGGATATGGAAGAGACGCTAAGAAAGAAAGTGCTGCCATTAGCTGATCACCTAAAAGTTCTTCCAGGTCATGGTCGAACAACCACGATGGCCGATGAGAGAAAGAATAATCCTTACTTGAATTCGATTAGGGGACGCTACTGATGTCCGGACAAAAGATTCAAGCACCAAAAGGTGTCAGTGAATACATGCCACCGCGCTCGGATATTTTTGAGTTTGTTCGTGAAGCGTTGATCACCCCTGCACGCCGTGCAGGCTATTCATTGATGGAGCTTCCAGTCTTTGAAGACACAGAGCTTTTTACGCGTGGTGTGGGTGCATCAACGGATGTGGTGTCAAAAGAGATGTACACCTTTACTGATCGTGGAGATCGTTCACTAACTCTGAGACCTGAAGGAACTGCCGGCGTTATGCGTGCAGTGATAGAACATAATTTAGATCGCGGTGCGTTACCGATCAAGGTTTGGTACGCCGGTGCTTTTTTCCGCGCTGAACGACCACAAGCGGGTCGCTACCGTCAGTTCTATCAAGTGGGAATAGAGGCTATCGGTTTAGATGATCCAGCCATTGATGCAGAAGTTATCGCTATAGCAGATGCTGGTTTTAGAGCGATAGGTCTGACTAAATTTCGGTTGGAGCTAACATCTCTTGGAGATGCAGAGTCCCGCGCTGCACATCGAGTTGATCTTTTAAAGTTTATTGCGGCTTTAGATTTAGATGAAGCTACTGCCGCTCGGGCAGAGATAAATCCCCTTCGTTTATTTGATGATAAACGTGAAGCGATGAAAAAAGCTATGGCTAAAGCACCACTATTGATGGACTACTTGAGTGATGCATCGCGCACTCACTTTGAACAAGTAAAGAGATACTTGGATGCTTTGGGTATTTCATATGTTCTTAATCCACGTATGGTGCGGGGATTGGATTATTACACCGGTACCACTTTTGAATTTGTACATGAACTTCTGGGTGCTCAATCTGGCATCGGTGGTGGGGGTCGTTACGACGGATTGATGCAGGAGCTTGGCGGGCAAGAGTTATCTGGAATTGGATTTGGTCTGGGCATAGATCGGGCAGTTTTAGCTGCTGAGGCCGAAGGAGTTATCTCTACCCAATTATTTGTCTCCGATCTACTCATCATTCCACTAGGGGAGTTAGCCAAAGAGCGCGCACTTGTTATAGCTGCCGCACTGCGCGCTGGCAAAAAAACTGTGGAGATTGCCTTTGGTGATCGTGCGCTCAAGGCAGCAATGAAAGCTGCCGATAAGAGTGGGGCACGCTACGTAGTCGTACTTGGAGATTTAGAAATTGCCAGTGGCCATGTGGAGTTAAAAGAGATGAACACTGGTGCCACCGCATCGGTTAGGATTGACTCCTTAATCAACGAACTTTAGACATAGGAACCCTACCCACTCATGCTAAGAAGCCACGAAGCCGGATCGCTACGCACGTCCCATATCGGTCAGACCGTTACCTTGGCTGGTTGGGTTTCACGCCGTCGCGACCATGGTGGTGTTGCTTTCATCGATCTTCGTGATGCGTCAGGTTCGGTCCAAGTAGTTATTCGCGATGAAAAGTTAGCGGGATCTCTACGCGCTGAATGGTGCTTATTAATCACGGGCGAAGTCTTAGCGCGACCAGATGGTAATCAAAATCCTGGAATTCCTACCGGTGAGATCGAAGTAATGGGTGATTCAATCGTTGTGTTGAGTGAGTCTGCACCACTGCCATTTCCAGTTGATAGCGGAAATGACTCTGACATTAGTGAAGAAGTGCGTCTTAAGTATAGGTATTTAGATTTACGCCGTGAAAAGCCAGCCGCAAATCTTCGTCTTCGCTCAAAAGTAACCTCAACGATCCGTCGAGTGATGGAGCAAGAAGATTTTCTGGAAATTGAAACACCATATTTGACTCGATCAACACCGGAAGGTGCACGTGATTTTTTAGTGCCTGTTCGCTTGCAACCAGGTAGCTGGTATGCACTTCCGCAATCCCCACAGTTATTTAAGCAGCTATTGATGGTTGCGGGTATGGAAAAGTATTATCAAATAGCGCGTTGTTTCCGTGATGAGGATTTCAGAGCCGATCGCCAGCCTGAGTTCACTCAACTCGATATAGAGATGTCATTTATCGATCAGGAAGATATTTTGGCAGTGGCCGAAAAGATTGTTGCAAAGATTTGGCGTGAGGCAATTGGTTACACCATCCCACTTCCTTTACAACGTATGACGTACGCCGATGCCATGTCGCGTTTTGGTTCAGACAAGCCTGATCTGCGCTTCGGTAATGAACTTTCTGAACAAACCGAGTATTTTGCACAGACAACTTTCCGAGTATTCCAGGCAGCCTATGTTGGCGCAGTTGTAATGCCAAAGGGTGCAGCATCGCCTCGACGCGAACTAGATGCGTGGCAAGACTGGGCTAAAGCTCGTGGAGCAAAGGGCCTTGCTTACATTTTGATTAATGACGATGGAACTTTAGGTGGACCGGTCGCTAAAAATCTCTCTGAACAAGAGTGTGCTGGTATTGCTGCAGCAACAGGTGCAGCAGTCGGGGATGCAATATTTTTTGCCGCAGGAGATCGAGTGGCATCTCAGAATTTACTAGGAGCGGTTCGATTAGAGATCGGAAAGCGTTGTGGGCTAATTGCTCCAGGTACTTGGGAGTTCTTATGGGTCGTAGATGCACCAATGTTTGAACCAACAGATAATGGTGGTTGGACTGCAGTGCACCATCCATTCACTGGTCCGAAACCAGAGTTTGCATCTACATTTGCAAGTGACCCAGCCAGTGCATTGGCTTATGCTTATGACATCGTTCTTAACGGAACTGAACTCGGTGGGGGATCGATAAGAATTCATGATCGCACCATGCAGAAAGATGTTTTCAGCGTAATCGGATTAAGTGATGAAGAAGCCGTAAGTAAGTTTGGATTCTTGCTCGAGGCTTTTAACTATGGCCCCCCTCCACACGGTGGAATCGCTTTAGGTCTTGACCGAGTGTGCGCACTGTTAACTGGCTCTGACTCCATTCGTGAAGTGATCGCATTTCCAAAGACTGCAAGTGGAGGCGATCCGTTAACTGGTGCACCAACTCCCATCACTCCGGCGCAACGCAAAGAGAGCGGTATTGATGGCGCTCCTAAGACCGGGCCTCAGGTAGGCTAGGCATATGGGTCCAGGTGGAATTGCAACGATTATTGCCAGTTGTGGCCTGCTTATTATTGCCATCGCTATCGCTTATGTAGTTATTCGCGTAGGTCGTTTTATCGATGAGGCCAAGCTTTCTCTCAAGTCCCTTACCGATGAGACCGCGCCATTGATTGAAGAGGTTCACACAACTGTTTCTCTCGTCAATGGACCGCTCAAGAGCTTGAATCGAATCACCAAGAATGCCGAAGACTTATCCGATAAAGTAAATGAGACGGCACACTCTTTTCTGAATAAGAATGGTTCAGCAGTTAAGGTTGCCGGCGCACTTTTGTCTGCAGCATCGGCTAAAAAATCTCGTGCCAAGAAGAAGGCTGAGTGATCTCGAGCTGTGGAATCCGCCGAGATCCGTGCGCGCTGGCTGCGCTTCTTCGAGTCTGAGAATCGCCAGGGTTTAACCCACACAGTCGTACCGTCGGCCTCCTTGATTGCCGATGACCCAAACTTATTACTTGTTAACGCGGGAATGGTTCCTTTCAAACCTTATTTTCTCGGTGAAGTCACGCCGCCATACCAGCGAGCAACCTCAGTTCAAAAGTGTGTTCGCACGTTAGATATCGATGAAGTTGGTAAGACAACTCGTCACGCCTCGTTTTTTCAAATGTGTGGAAATTTTTCTTTCGGTGATTACTTTAAAGAGGGCGCGATTTCTCTAGCGTGGGAACTCTTGACTCGACCAACTAATGATGGTGGCTACGGATTTGATCCTGAAAAATTATGGATAACTGTTTTTCTAGATGATGATGAGGCTGCCGATATTTGGCACAAAAAAATAGGCGTACCTAAAGAACGAATTCAAAGAATGGGTATGGGAGATAATTTCTGGTCGATGGGCGTACCTGGTCCATGCGGTCCTTGTTCTGAGATTTACTATGATCGTGGTCCCGAGTACGGCGCTGATGGCGGACCTATCGCCGATGAGAATCGTTATATGGAAGTATGGAACTTAGTGTTTATGCAGAATGAACGCGGAGCTGGTAGCGGAAAAGATGATTTTCCGATTCTCGGTGAACTTCCAGCCAAAAGTATTGACACCGGCCTCGGTTTAGAACGCATGGCCGCACTGCTACAGGGCGTTGAAAATATTTATGAAATCGACACAACGATGCAGATCTTAAAGAAAGCATCGCAACTAACTGGAGTGAAGTACGGAGCTAATCCTAAATCCGATGTTTCTTTACGTGTTATCGCAGACCATGCACGAACATCTGCGATGCTTATTGGTGATGGTGTTACACCAGGTAACGAAGGTCGCGGGTATGTTTTGCGACGAATGATGCGACGCACCATTCGAAATATGCGTTTGTTGGGCTCAATGGATCCAATCATGTCTGAACTTACCGTTGCCGCTATTGGGGCAATGGGTCCGCAATATCCAGAACTAATTAGTGATAAAGCGCGAATACTTTCGGTAAGCGTTTCAGAGGAAGAAAGTTTCTTACAGACACTTAAGAGTGGAACCACAATTTTCGATGTTGCAAGTGCTGGGCTAAAGGAGTCGAAAAGCACAATACTTCCCGGCGCCGATGCCTTCAAACTTCATGACACTTACGGATTTCCATTTGATTTAACTCTAGAAATGGCTCGCGAAGAAGGCCTTGAGGTCGATGAGGAAGGCTTTAGAAGGCTGATGAAAGAGCAGAAAGATCGCGCTAAAGCCGATTCACGGGCAAAGAAGAGCGGCCATGCCGATGTAAGCGTTTATCGAAGCGTTGCCGATGCAAGTGGCAAGAACGAGTTTGTTGGCTACGCCCAGACGTCGAGTGAGGCTTCGATCTCCGCAATTCTTCTGGATGGCATCTTGGTGGCCAGTGCACAAGAGGGTGATGAAGTTGAAGTGATTTTAGATCGCACTCCTTTTTACTCTGAAGGCGGTGGACAGCTCGCAGATGGCGGAGTCATTTCTTTCGGCAACGGCACCAGCGTTGAGATTGATGATGTACAAACTCCTGTTCCTGGAGTCTTTGTGCACCGCGGTCGAGTGGTTCACGGTGGATTTGAGGTAGGCAATCAAGCGTTAGCCACTATCGATGTAGAACGTCGTAATGCGATATCTCGTGCACACACTGCAACACATATGGTGCATAAAGCTTTCCGTGAAATTTTGGGGGAGACTGCAACACAAGCAGGATCTGAGAACTCACCCGGTCGTTTTCGTTTCGACTTTCCATCCACCGGCGCAGTTCCCACCAGTGTTCTCAATGATGTTGAAGCTCGAGTCAACGCATTGCTTCTTGATGATTTACAGGTACGGGCAGAAGTAATGACTCAAGCACAAGCTAAAGAGATTGGAGCCATGGCTCTCTTTGGTGAAAAGTACGGTGATCAGGTGCGCGTAGTCAGTGTGGGTGATTGGGCTCGCGAACTCTGCGGAGGCACTCACGTTTCTGGCTCTGCCCAGCTTGGTGTGGTTAAACTTTTAAGTGAATCCTCAATCGGTGCTGGAGTACGCCGTGTAGAAGCGCTAGTTGGAGCCGATGCTTATAAGTTCTTAGCGCGTGAACATATTCTTTTGAACTCTCTTACTGAGATTATTAAAGGCGCGCGCACAGAAGAGCTGCCGGAGAGAATCTCCGATCTTTTAAACAAGGTTAGAGATATTGAGAAAGAGCTAGCTACGCTTAGATCTTCACAAGCCTTCGCACAGATCGGTGAGATTGCAAAGACGTCTTCGATTATTAATGGCGTGACTGCAACTCTGGTCAAACTCAGTGATGGTATTTCTGGTGATGACCTTCGTAAAATCGCACTTGAGTTGCGTGCAAAGGCTACGAACTCAGTTGTTGCTCTCATCAGCATCAACGATGGAAAGCCGGTTTTGGTCGCAGCTGTCAGCGATGAGGCACGGGTGCAAGGATTAAAGGCTGGAGCTCTCGTTAAAGTTGGCTCGGTAGTCCTCGGCGGTGGCGGTGGCGGCAAAGATGATTTCGCACAAGGTGGTGGCAGTAATCCAGACAAGGCTCAGGAAGCGCTAACTGCTATTTCTCAATCAATTAAGGGATAGTCCACCTTATGCAAAGGGGTCGCCGACTAGCCTTCGATTTCGGTGACGTACGCATAGGCGTTGCAGTGTGTGACCCAGATGGAATTCTTGCATCACCGCTTATTACATTAAAGACAAGTGATAGAAATCTCTTGCATTCGTTACAAAGTTTGTTGAGTGAATACGAACCTATCGCCATCTATATAGGAAAACCATCGAATATGGATGGAAGCGCTGGCAGCGCGGTAGATAAGGCAGAAGGTTTTAGGCACCTCATGGCAACGATTACTGATGCCCCGATCTCTTTTATTGATGAACGCATGTCAACTGTGAGTGCAGCCAGAAGTATGCGCGAATCTGGCGTATCGGCCAAAGATGCGAAATCGCGAATTGATCAAGCAGCAGCTGTGGCAATTTTAGAGTTTGCGTTGGCGATTGAGAAAAATCAACGATGAAAATCCGACCTTTTGCGTACGCGCTCATTTTCATAGCCTTACTTACTTATGGACTGCATCTTGCTCGAGTAAATAGCGCTGGTGTTGCCAATTTTCAAACGCGACAGGTACAAGAAATAGATCCGGAAGTTACGGTGGAGATCCCGACTGGTGCTACTGGAAGTGCTATCGCAAAGATTCTGTTTGATGCTGGTATTGTGAAATCATCCCAGGCGTATTTTAGAACCGCAGTTGCCGATATTCGTTCGCAGAAAGTTGCACCTGGTGCCCATCGATTAACGCTTCGGATCTCATCCCAACAAGCACTTGATCAACTCCTAGACTCGGCAAGACTTGCGAATATGGTCACAATATTTGAAGGAGAGTGGAAGAGCGAGGTAACGTCTTCATTAATCTCATATGGCTTTTCAAAAAGCGAGATTAAAACTGCCTTTAGCTCCATAAAGTTACCTAAAGGTTTCAAGAACGCTGAGGGTTTGCTTTTTCCTGCTCTCTATAGTTTTCCTTCTGGAACTTCGGCGAAAGAAGCTGTAGGCCTTATCGTGGCGCGATTTGATAATGAACCAGTGGCCCAAGAAATTCTAACGGCTAACGGTAAATACTCTCCATTACAACTCTTAACTATTGCCTCGATCGTTCAATCTGAGGGCGATAACGCTGATTTCGCTAAAATTTCACGCGTGATAAGAAACCGCTTGGAAATTGGAATGCCCTTGCAGATGGATTCCACGGTTCACTACATCAAAGGAGTCAGGGGGCAGATATTTTTAAGTACAACATCAACTCTGATCACATCGCCATACAACACCTATAAGAATTACGGTCTGCCGCCTGGACCTATTGGTAACCCAGGAGCGCTAGCTATGACAGCTGCCCTTCATCCGGCCAAAGGGAATTGGCTCTATTTCATTACCGTTGCACCTGGAGATACGCGTTTTACTCGATCCGACTCCGAATTTGTCACATGGAAATTCTTATATGAGAAAAATCGAAGGGCGGGTGCATTTAAATGATTAAAGCGGCAGTTCTTGGTTCGCCCATAGTTCATTCATTGAGTCCACTTCTACATGAGCTTGCTTATCGAGAGTTAGGAATTTCTGGTGAGTACTCAAAGATTGAGGTGAGATCTGGGGAGCTTGCCACTTTTCTCACGTCCTTAGATGCTTCTTGGACGGGTTTTTCTCTTACCATGCCACTAAAGGAAGAAATTATTAATTGTGTTGCAGAAGTAAGTCCTCTAAGTAAAAAGATTCGAAGTGCGAATACTTTGTATCGCAATACTGGGGATTGGCAGGCAACTACTACGGATGTTTCCGGTTTTATACATTCTCTGCAAAGCCATAGCGTTAAATGTGAAGGCAATGTTTTAATAATTGGTGCAGGTGCGACTGCGCGTGCAGCGGCTGCCGCGTGTGATGGTTGGTCTTCGCAGATCACAATTATGGCCAGATCCTCTCGAGGCGCTGATGAGATATTGAAGAGTGCAGATGCAGCCGAGATGAATTTCGTTTCGTGGGGCGATGAAGAATCTATTCAGGCCGCGCAGTTGATAATCAGCACTACTCCGGAAGGTGCAACGGATTCACTTTTCCAAGTTTTCCCAACCAAGCCGGAATCAGTTTTCTTCGATGTTTTATACAAGCCTTGGCCTACGCAAGCTCTACTCACTTGGCGAGAGAATGGCGGCTACGTCATTGATGGATTGGATTTGTTGATACATCAAGCAATATCACAGGTGGAAATATTTACCGCTTCACCGATAGATCGATCCTCGATGGCTCAACTCATGCGAAAAGCTGCTCTGGAGGCGTTGAGCTCATCCACATAGGAAAATGAACTCTGCGCAATGTAACTAACCTATATAGGTGATCGCCCTCGCTATATTTGCTCTACCCATATGTATCGCTGACGTGAAATATCATCGCATACCAAATATCTATCTCACATGGATGTTCTACATCACTGCCATCGAACGGATTTTCATCGGAACCACCTCAATTAACACATTTTTTTCGGCCAGCATCGTCCTCTTAACTCTCTACGGTGTCGCCGGAATAGGTATGGGGGATGTCAAATTAGTACTTCTCATCTGCTTAACTTTGGACTTTCAGGTGATTGTCCACTTCTGGATTTTTATTTGTGCAATCTTTGCATGTGCCTCGATCATGGTGCTGCTTGAGTTTCTTCTATCGGGGCGAATTCGTCGTGAGATTGCGCTAGCACCTGCAATTTTTATGGCAACTGCGCTCTATTTAGGCGCGAGAATCAGTGGATTTCTGCAAGAATATGCACATGCGTTGGTTAACAGCTGGTGAATCTCATGGTCAGGCCCTTAGTGCAATTCTGGAAGGGATTCCTGCAAGCGTTGCTGTTACTACGGCCGATATCGATTTTCACTTACAGCGTCGCAGGCTCGGTGCTGGTCGCGGTGCACGTCAAACTTTTGAAGCTGACAAGGTCACAATTCTTGGCGGAGTGCGACATGGACTCACGCAAGGTGGACCCATCGCCATTCAAATTGATAATTCAGAGTGGCCTAAGTGGGAAAAAATTATGTCGGCCGACCCTGTCCCTCTAGATGAAATCAAAAACCTTGCACGCAATGCTCCATTGACACGTCCGCGTCCCGGTCATGCGGATTTAGTAGGGATGCAAAAATACGACTTAGATGATGCGCGACCGATTCTGGAGCGAGCCAGCGCCCGTGAGACAGCTGCCCGTGTGGCACTTGGCGCAGTTGCACGCAAGTTTCTCGAGCAAAGTTTAGGAATCACAATTCTAAGTCATGTGTTATCAATCGGTTCAGTACGCGTACCTGATGATGCACCGCTGCCATCATCTGCTGACATGCAGCGCATAGATAGTGACCCTGTTCGATGTGCGGATAAGTTAACGAGTGAGCGCATGCTTGCAGAGATTGATAGCGCCCACTCTGATGGAGATACATTGGGTGGAGTGGTTGAAGTATTGGCCTTTAATATGCCACCTGGTTTAGGTTCACATGTTCATTGGGATCGACGTTTAGATTCTCGTTTAGCTGGTGCAGTCATGGGTATTCAGGCGATTAAAGGCGTAGAACTTGGTGATGGATTTGCAACAGCAGAGCGGCGTGGCTCCAAAGCTCATGATGAAATTGAAAAAGATTCCAAAGGCAACATTGTTAGACGTACAGATCGTGCTGGTGGCACTGAGGGTGGAATGTCCAACGGTGAAATCCTTCGTGTTCGTGCAGCTATGAAACCTATTTCGACGGTCCCAAAGGCGCTCGATACGATCGATGTGTCAACTGGTGAGGCCGCCAAAGCTATTAATCAGCGTTCAGATGTGTGCGCTGTTCCGGCTGCTGGAGTTGTAGCAGAGGCGATGGTTGCACTTGTTTTGGCGCAAGCTGTTCTTGAAAAATTTGGTGGGGACTCAGTTGGTGAGACTCGTCGTAACTTTGAAAGTTACATTCTCAATCTCAATTTTAAGTAGTAACGATGCCACAGTTTATTTTGATGGGTCCGCCAGGGGCAGGAAAGAGCACGGTAGGAAAGGCTCTTGCCCGCCACCTCGGTCTGCGATTCGTTGATACCGACATTGTGATTGAAGAAAAGTCTGCGATGAAGATTTCCGATATATTTATCTCAAAGGGTGAAGGATTTTTTAGAGAAGTCGAGTTCGAAGTACTTCAAGAGTGCATCGTTATTCCCGAATGCGTTCTCTCGCTCGGTGGTGGGGCACCTATTTCAGAGCGTGCCCAAGCACTACTTGCAACGACTGATTCGCATCGGATTTTTCTAGATGTCTCACTTGCTATTGCCGCTGCACGAGTGGGTTTCAATCGGGATCGCCCACTGTTGTTGGGCAACCCTCGCGCCCAATGGCAAGAACTCAATGAAGTACGGCGCCCTATTTATGAGCGTTTAGCAACTGCAGTTGTTAAAGTTGAGGGAACCAGTGTGAAAGATCTAGTTGCTCAGATTGTTGAGGCCACTCAATGAAGATTATTACGGTACATGCCGAGCGAAGCTATGACGTAATCATTGATTGCGATTGGAAAAGCGAAGTTCTCAAGCTCGCAAATGGCCGTTCAAGAGTTGCAGTTATTTACTCCACTGCGATGCGTGATTCAATTCGATTTGACGCTGATGTTGATGCTGAGTTCCATTTCTTTGAGGTAAGTGATGGTGAGGCTGCAAAGAATATTGCAAGCCTATCGTCTTTATGGAATTGGTTAGGTGCAGCCGGATTTACTCGCTCTGATTTAGTTATTGGTATCGGTGGTGGAGCGATTACGGATTTGGCTGGCTTTGCGGCGGCAACCTGGTTGCGAGGGATTGATTGGATCGGCGTTCCCACTAGTGTCGCAGGAATGGTGGATGCTTCGGTTGGTGGTAAAACAGGGATCAATAGTGATTATGGTAAGAATCTTATTGGGGCTTTTTATTCGCCACTTTCTGTAATTATCGATTTTAGTTGGCTGAAGACTCTCTCTGATCGTGATTTTGCCGCTGGACTAGCTGAGGTAATCAAGTGTGGATTTATCAGTGATGTAGAGATTCTAAGAGTGATTGAAGGACAGAGTATTGAATCTCTACGAACACAATCGGATCTTATTGAAGAGTTAGTTTCGCGTTCAGTGCAAGTGAAAGCCGATGTCGTGGGTATGGACTTTAAAGAGAGTTTCGTCCGTGAGGTACTCAATTACGGCCACACGTTAGGACATGCAATTGAAATTCATTCTCGTTATTCATTGCGCCATGGTGAAGCAATTTCAATTGGTTTGGTCTATGCCGCAGAACTTGCCCATGCTAGGGGTTTGATTGATTCTGGCGTGCTGGATCAACATCGTCGACTCTTGGCCGCGCTGGGTCTGCCCATCACTTATGAAGCGACAGCTTGGCCCGCACTATGGCCACTGCTCGCACTAGATAAGAAAAGCAGAGGCTCACAACTACGATTTGTAGTATTAACTGCACTCGGGGCGACCAGGAGAGTGGAAGACCTTAACGAGGGCGAACTTCACAGTGCTTATGAGAGAATTAGCTCATGAAGATTCTTGTAATTAACGGGCCTAATCTGGCACGACTCGATATTAGAGACTCATCTATTTATGGTGACCTCAACTATGCCGAGCTCAAGAACCTTATTGAAACCGCGGCCACAACATACGGCTTCGAAGCCGATGTCCGCCAAAGTGATGATGAAGCAACGATTATCGGATGGCTACATGCCGCCGCTGATGCAAAGACACCTGTCATTATCAATCCCGCGGCCTTCACACATTATTCATATGCAATTCGTGATGCTGCCGAACTATTAAAGGCCCCCCTCATAGAAGTGCATCTATCAAATCCAATGGCTCGTGAAGAGTTCCGGCACACGTCCGTTATCTCTGGCGTTGCGAATGGAACAATTGGCGGTTTCGGTCCTAACTCCTATGTTTTAGCGATTATCGCGATGAAGAACCTGCTCAGCGGGGCGAACTGAGCACATAGTTTTAGCAGGTATCCTTACTTCCTTGCCATCACAGCAGGTGGCCGAAAAACTAATTATCCGAGTGGAGTTCTATCGTGGCAACAACAGCTGATCTTAAGAATGGCATCACACTAGATATCGAGGGCCAACTTTGGAATGTTGTTGAATTTCAGCATGTAAAGCCAGGTAAAGGTCCAGCTTTCGTTCGTACAAAGTTGAAGTCAGTTCTTACTGGCAAAGTGATCGATCGAACTTTTAACTCTGGAGTTAAGATCGATATCGAAATCCTAGAGAAGCGCGATATGCAGTTTCTTTATAAAGAGGGCGAAGATTTTGTATTTATGGATTCAAAAACTTACGATCAAATGACTATTTCACAGGCCACTGTTGGTGATATGGCTAATTACATGCTAGAAAACACTGACGCAGTTGTTGCAGTTCACGAAGGTAATCCGCTCTATATTGAGCTAGCGGCATCAGTTCCACTAAAAATTACCTATACCGAACCTGGTATTCAAGGTGATCGCTCATCTGGTGGTACAAAGCCGGCAACGGTTGAAACTGGAATTGAAATTCAGGTTCCACTATTCATCAAGCAAGATGAAGTTGTCATGGTTGATACTCGTGATGGGTCTTACCAAGGTCGCGCTAACTAGTGTCGGCCCGCAGTAAAGCTCGAAAGGCCGCGTTAGATTTACTGTACGAGGCCGATATTCGCGGGACCAATGCTCTTGCAACCCTCACACTGCGCGATGTAGTTGAAGAGGGCCCTGATGCGCGCCCAATTCGTGACTACACACGAGAGTTAGTTACCGGGATTAGCGAGCATTACCGAAAGATTGATGAGTTAATCACGACATATGCCCAAGGTTGGGACATGGACCGCCTGCCTGCAGTTGATAGAAACATCCTGCGCCTAGGTATTTATGAGATTTTATGGGGAAACAATATTCCAGATGCAGTAGCAATTGATGAGGCACTTGATTTAGCTCGCGAACTGTCAACCGATGACTCAGCTGGGTTTATCCATGGTGTTCTAGGCAGGATAGCCTCAATTAAAGATAGTTTAGCTATCTGATGTAATAAGAAGTTTATTGGTGTTAAGCATTTGTATAAGAGCCTGGCAACTACTTCCCATAGCTAGAGCAAGTGATTCGATATCACTTGTGCGCAAAGAAAGAACCTCGCCATTCCAGTCGTCTCTTTTCGCAACAATTCCTGAGATGAAGGTAGAAAGAATACGGAATGGAAGATCTTCATTGACAATGGATACCCGATCCAGGGCGAGCAAACGCATCCGGCGAAGATCGATAACAACTCCACCCAGGTTGTGTTGACTAATGATGGGTTCAGCTAAGAGATATGCCAGTGGGACCTCGTAAAACTCCGCGATCACAATTGCCTTCTTAACGCTCAATGATCGGTCGCCGCGTTCATACGAGCCAAGCACTACTGCCGGAATCCGGCCACTGCTAGCAATCTGAACATCGCGAAGGGATAGAGCTTTGCTTAAGCGGATAGCGCGGAGGCGATGTGAGATTGAATCTATAGTCGGCGTGGTCATAGCGTTGAGGGTAGATGGAGAAGGCAGCTCAGGATTTTGATATCCACAGTTTGAGGGAGTCGATGCTATGATCGCGCTTGCATCCTTTAACGACCCATCCTGTGAGATGGGGAAGGAGATTTACTATGAGTATTGCCCTGTCCGCATCGGATATCTCGCGTGCGTTGACCCGTATTTCCCATGAAATTGTTGAAAAAAACCAAGGTGCCGAGAACATAACCTTGCTTGGAATTCCTACACGTGGTGCTCACCTGGCGATCCGTGTTGCGCAAACGATCTCAACCATCGAATCGCGAGAGATCCAAGCCGGAATGTTGGATATCACAATGCACCGCGATGATTTAAGAATGCGCCCGCTCCGCGCCATCATGTCCACGACTATTCCCAGTGTCGGCATAGAGGGCAGGGATGTTGTCCTCATCGATGATGTTCTCTACTCCGGGCGAACAATTAGAGCGGCGCTCGATGCCCTAGGTGAACTTGGACGCCCACGCTCCGTTCAATTGGCGGTACTTGTAGATCGCGGCCATAGGCAGCTACCTATTCGAGCTGACTTTGTTGGCAAAAACTTACCGACTTCATCAAACCAATCGGTTCGTGTGCACCTGGTTGAAATCGACGGAGCAGATGAAGTGCTCATAGAAGGGGAGGGCTAAACCATGCGGCACTTACTCTCAATCTCTGATCTTAACAAATCCGATGCAATTCTAATTCTGGATACAGCAACCGAACTCGCTCGCGTGAGTGATGGTCAGGTGAAGAAACTTCCCACACTTCGTGGACGTACCATTGTCAATCTCTTTGCTGAAGATTCAACTCGCACCCGCATCTCCTTTGAAGCAGCTGCAAAACGTTTGTCGGCCGATGTTATTAATTTCTCAGCAAAAGGTTCCAGTATTAGTAAAGGTGAGTCCTTAAAAGATACCGCGATGACTTTGCAAGCGATGGGAGCCGATGCGGTCGTCATTCGACACAGTGCTTCAGGTGCTCCGCAACGTTTAGCTGATTCACAGTGGATGACAGGTAGTGTCATCAATGCCGGTGATGGCACACATGAACATCCCAGCCAAGCACTCTTAGATGCTTTTACGATTCGGAAACATCTCGGTAAAGGTGGCGCAGATTTAGCAGGATTGAAGGTAGCAATCGTTGGCGATGTGTTGCACTCGCGTGTTGCGCGCTCGAATGTGCTCCTGCTCAACCTCTTGGGCGCGCATGTAACTTTGGTCGCCCCGCCTACACTGTTACCTGTTGGAGTCGAGAGCTGGCCAGCTAAAGTCTCATACGATTTGGATGAAGTTATCTCACAGGTTGACGCCGTCATGATGTTGCGTGTGCAACAGGAGCGAATGAATGATCTATTTTTTCCTAATGCGCGCGAATATTCACGGTATTTTGGTTTGAACTCGCAGCGCTTAGCCATGATGCAACCACACGCCATCATTATGCACCCAGGCCCAATGAATCGGGGATTAGAGATTGCTGCAGAGGTCGCGGACAGTGCACGTTCGGTCATCGTTGAGCAAGTAGCAAATGGTGTCAGTATCCGAATGGCAATCCTCTATGTCTTACTTGCTGGCGCACCATTGGAAGCGGGGTCGAACTAATGTCAACAACCACATTCGTACTTAAAGGCGGCACCCTAGTTGACGGGTCGATTAGCGATATTTTAATAGATGGTGGCGTAATTACCAGGATCGAAAAATCTCTTACAGATGAGCACGCAACGGTGATCGATGCTACTGACTCGATAGTTTTGCCTGGCTTAGTTGACTTACACACCCACTTACGCCAACCAGGTCGCGAAGATGCAGAAACAGTAGCCTCTGCATCGCGAGCTGGCGCTAAAGGTGGTTTCACTGCGCTGTCTGCAATGGCCAACACTTCACCGGTTGCAGATAATGCTGGAGTCGTAGAACAGGTTTATCGACTGGGGCAAGAAGCGGGATTATTAGATGTTTTTCCAATCGGTGCAGTTACTGAAGGGTTAAAAGGCGAGACTCTCTCTGAGATTGGCGCGATGGCAGATTCGATCGCCAGAGTAAGAGTGTTTAGCGATGATGGCATGTGTGTCTTCGATCCCTTGGTAATGCGAAGAGCTCTTGAGTACATCAAAAAATTCGATGGCGTAATCGCTCAGCATGCGCAAGAGCCACGACTAACTATTGGATCACAAATGAACGAGGGCGAAATGTCGGCGCGACTTGGTTTGCGCGGATGGCCAGCAATTGCCGAAGAAGCGATCATTGCGCGGGATGTTTTACTCACAGATCATGTTCAATCGCGATTACATGTCTGCCATGTAACAACGGCTGGGGGAGTAGAGATTATTCGTTGGGCAAAGGCACGAGGCATCAATGTGAGCGCCGAGGTAACTCCACACCATCTTTTACTTACCGATGACTTAGCTAGTTCGTACGACCCGATTTTTAAAGTGAATCCACCTCTTCGCACTGAAAAAGATGTACATGCCCTCAGGGAGGCACTTGCCGATGGCACGATTGATATCGTCGCAACTGATCATGCACCGCACACAATGGAGTCAAAAGAATGCGAGTGGCAGGAGGCGTCTTTTGGAATGTTAGGTTTAGAAACAGCTATTTCTATAGTTCAAAAAACTATGGTTGACAATGGTTTATTAACTTGGCAAGGGGTTGCCGAAAGGATGTCACATTCTCCAGCTCGTATTGGCGGATATGAACACCAAGGTCAAAAAATTTCAGTGGGCAGTGTTGCTAATGTAACTCTCATCAATCCATTGAAATCTTGGACGGTAGACCGAGATCTTGTGCAATCACGAAGCCGTAATACTCCCTTCCACGGCTATGTGTTACCGGGCGTAGTGACACATACGTTCTACAAAGGCAAACTCACCCTAGAAAATGGAGTGAATGTTTAGATGAGCACCGCATTTCTAGTTCTGGATGACGGCAGAGTTTTTGAAGGCCAATCCTGGGGATCTACCGGTAAAACTTTTGGCGAAGCAGTCTTTCAGACTGGGATGACTGGATACCAGGAAACGTTAACTGACCCTTCGTATCACAAGCAAGTAGTTGTCATGACGGCGCCGCATATTGGAAATACAGGTTTTAACACTCAGGATAATGAGTCTGAGAAGATCTGGGTCGCAGGTTTTGTTGTCAGAAATCCATCGTCACTCGTATCTAATTGGCGAAGTGAGAATGATCTTGAGAGTGAGTTGATTGCCCAAAATATAGTTGGATTACAAGGAGTCGATACTAGAGCGTTGACACGTCACTTGCGCGATAGAGGTGCAATGCGAGTAGGCATTTTTTCAGATTTAGAGATGACACGTGAAGAAATGGTAGTTGAAGTTCGAAAGAGCTCACAAATGTCTGGGTCCTTTCTTGTATCCGATGTTTCAACTAAAACCCCATATGTAGTTCCTGCAAAGGGGGAAAAGAAGTTTGTAGTAGCAGCTTTAGATTTAGGTATTAAGTCGGCAACTCCACGTGCACTATCTGAGCGTGGGGTAGAAGTTCACGTTTTGCCCTTCGACTCTACTGCTGAGGATATTTGTGCACTTTCTCCGGATGGTCTGTTCATCTCAAATGGTCCGGGTGATCCTGCCACAATGATTCAGGTTATCGAGGTAGTTCGACAGATTCTCCTCAAACAGATTCCTATCTTTGGAATCTGTTTTGGTCATCAAATTCTTGGTAGAGCGTTAGGTTTTGAGACTTACAAGTTAACGTTTGGCCATCGAGGCATCAATCAACCTGTCATCGACAAGTTAACAAGTAAGGTCGAGATTACTTCGCATAATCACGGTTTTGCATTAGCGGCTCCAACGGAGACAGAGTTCACAACGGTGTACGGCCGCGGAGAAGTAACTCACGTGAGTTTAAATGATGGTGTGGTCGAAGGTCTTCACTTAATCGATCGTCCAGCGTTTTCCGTGCAATACCATCCTGAGGCCGCAGCTGGCCCCCATGATGCGCAGTATTTATTTGACCGCTTCGTCGACATGATGTCTTTAAAGGTAGGCAAATAATGCCACGCGACACGTCCATCAAAAGTGTATTAGTTATTGGTAGTGGTCCAATCGTCATTGGGCAAGCATGCGAGTTTGACTACTCAGGCACACAGGCCTGTCGTGTATTACGTGAAGAGGGTATTCGTGTCATTTTAGTCAATTCTAATCCCGCAACAATTATGACCGATCCAGAGTTTGCGGATGCTACATACATTGAACCGATTACTCCTGAAGTAATCGAGAAGATCATTGCTCATGAAAAGCCCGATGCAGTCTTAGCAACTTTGGGTGGTCAGACGGCCTTAAACGCGGCGATCGGACTTTTTGAACGCGGAACGTTGGCGAAATATGGCGTAAAGCTTATCGGTGCTGATGTTGCAGCTATTCAGCGTGGAGAAAATCGTGAGTTATTTAGAGCTATTGTAGAAAAAATTGGGGGAGAGTCAGCGCTTTCAATAATCTGTCACACGATGGATGAAATCTTTACCGCAGTTAAAACGTTGAACTATCCAGTTGTAGTTCGCCCATCTTTTACAATGGGCGGGTTAGGCTCCGGCATTGCCTTTGATGAAGAAGAGTTGCGACAGATTGCTGGAGCAGGCTTACGACATAGTCCAACCTCAGAGGTTCTCTTAGAGGAGTCGATCATTGGTTGGAAAGAGTACGAACTTGAAGTGATGCGTGATCGCAAAGATAACGTAGTCATTGTCTGCAGCATTGAGAATGTAGATCCTATGGGTGTTCATACCGGTGATTCGATCACGGTGGCACCTGCTATGACTTTGACCGATGTTGAATACCAAAGGCTTCGAGACCTCTCATTGCGGATTATCCGTGAAGTTGGTGTGGATACCGGAGGGTGCAACATCCAATTTGCCGTTAATCCGGTAGATGGCCGCATCATTGTTATCGAGATGAATCCCCGTGTATCTCGATCAAGTGCGCTGGCATCTAAAGCCACTGGTTTTCCTATCGCAAAAATTGCAACTAAATTAGCGATAGGTTACACATTGGACGAGATTCAAAATGACATCACTAAAGTCACACCCGCCTCTTTTGAACCTACGCTGGACTATGTTGTCGTTAAGATGCCACGTTTTGCCTTTGAAAAGTTTGCTGATGCAGATCCACGTCTTACAACAACCATGAAGAGTGTTGGTGAGGCCATGGCGATTGGCCGCTCTTTCTCTGAAGCCCTCATGAAAGCTCTGCGTTCACTGGAACGCAAAGAGGCTATTTTTTCTTGGCCTGAAGTTAGAGCAGGTGAAAAAGATCAACTACTTTCTCAAATTTCGGTTCCAACGGAGTATCGACTTCAGCAAGTGCAGCGGGCTATGTGGGCCGGGGCTACCATTGATGAGGTATTTGCAGCATGTAAAATTGATCCCTGGTATTTACGGCAGTTAGAACTTATAAATCAACAAGCGGAACAGATCGCAGTTCCTGGTGAGCTTACAAGCCAAATTTTACGCGGCGCTAAGTCCAACGGTTTTTCTGACTATCAAATTGCGAAAATTCGCGGAATCAGTGAAGACGAGGTCCGAAGGATTCGCCATCACTTATCAATCAGACCGGTATATAAAACAGTTGATACATGTGCAGCCGAGTTTGAAGCCTTCACTCCCTACCACTATTCATCCTATGAAGAAGAGAGCGAAGTACGACCAAGAACAGTTCCTGCAGTAATTATTTTAGGTAGCGGACCGAACCGCATAGGTCAAGGAATCGAATTTGATTACTCGTGCGTGCACGCCTCGTTTGCGCTTCGTGCTGCAGGGTATGAAACTATTATGATTAACTGTAATCCAGAGACTGTATCTACTGATTACGACACTAGTAATCGCCTCTATTTTGAGCCGTTGACGTTAGAGGATGTTCTGGAAGTGATTCACGCTGAGACGCAGGCAGGGCCATTACTTGGCGTTATAACACAATTAGGTGGACAAACACCGCTTGGTTTAGCAGCTGGTCTGAAGGCTAATGGCGTAACGATCCTTGGAACAAGTCCAGAGGCTATCAATCTTGCCGAAGAGCGTGGAGCATTTGGAAACATTTTATTTGAACAAGAGTTGACTGCCCCTGAGTTTGGAATGGCAGCGTCTCAACTTGAGGCAATCACTATCGCAACCCGTATCGGTTACCCAGTATTAGTGAGGCCTTCCTTTGTATTAGGTGGTCGTGGCATGGAGATTGTTTATGATGATCAATCACTTGCAGGTTTTATCTCGCGGGCAACAGATATCACCCCAGATCATCCAGTCTTAGTAGATCGTTTCTTAGATAGCGCTATTGAGATTGATGTCGATGCTTTATTCGATGGTGATGAACTATTCCTGGGTGGAGTTATGGAACATATTGAGGAGGCCGGTATTCATAGTGGAGATAGTGCGTGCGTTCTACCTTCCATGACGGTCTCAGCTGATTCGTTAGCCGAGATTATTCAAGCCACACTTATGATAGCTCGTGGTGTTGGTGTTCGAGGTTTGATTAATATTCAATTCGCAATCGCCGACTCTAAACTTTACGTATTAGAAGCTAATCCTCGCGCTTCTCGAACAGTTCCATTTGTAAGTAAATCAACGGGAGTTCCTTTAGCAAAAGCGGCAGCACGAATCTCTGTGGGTAGCTCAATCGCAGAACTGCGCGCCGAAGGTTTATTGCCGACGATCGGCGATGGTGTTGCACATGGCGTCTCAGTGAAAGAGGCAGTTCTACCGTGGAATCGCTTTCGTCGTCTGGATGGACGAGGAGTGGATGCAGTGCTTGGGCCCGAGATGCGATCAACTGGTGAAGTCATGGGTATCTCTCCAACCTTTGGTGAGAGCTATGCGAAGTCACAAATACAGGCCTTTGGTCCTCTGCCTAAAACTGGAACAGTGTTTATCTCTTTAGCCGATAAAAATAAGGTTCATGGTGTTGATGCCGCAGCCGGCCTCAGCACATTGGGCTTTAAAATATTGGCAACTCAGGGCACTGCCGAGTTTTTAGCCTCCCATGGAGTACCTTCAGTCACGGTTCGAAAAAACTCTGAAGGTAAAGGGCCCATGGGAGAGCGCACGATCGTAGACATGATTAACTCCGGTGATATTGATCTTGTGATCAATACTCCGGTAGGGCGTGGCACACGTCATGATGGTTGGGCCATTCGCACGGCAGCTGTTCAACGCTCTATTCCAATTATCACGACTACCGCAGGATTTAACGCTGCAGTTGAGGGTATTCGCTTCTTGCAATCAAACGAAGTTTCGATTAAATCTCTACAAGAGTGGCTGGCTTAGCATGGCTGAGATTAATCGCAACGCTAGGCAGATTAAAGCCTATGTAGTGAGTAATAAGCGGGTTGGTCAATACCATCAGTTAATTCTCACTATCGGCGATGTAGCTCAACAATGTAAACCTGGAAACTTCGTAGCAATTAATGTTGGTGGTAATACGTCGGCCATGATTTTGCGTAGAGCATTTGCAATTTCGCGAGTCTCGGTTAACTCTGCATCGGGTGGAACTATGGAGTTAATCGTTGCCCCTCACGGTCAGGGTAGTACGTGGTTATGTTCGCAGCTCGAAGGTGCCGAACTAGATGTGGTAGTCCCGCTAGGCACAGCCTTTGGTATACCGACAGAACCAGTTCAAGTTCTACTAGTAGGCGGCGGATATGGATCAGCCCCTCTATTTGGTTTAGCTGAAGTACTTAATGCGCGTGGTTGTCGCGTAGACATGATATTGGGAGCAAGTACTGCTTCGAAAATTTATGCACCCATGGAAGGAAAGCGCGCAGTAAATTCTCTGCGTATATACACCGAAGATGGGACTATGGGACAAACTGGAAGAGTAACTGAACCGATACAAGCCCTGGTTGCAGATTTAAGTATTGCGGTCATTTATTCCTGCGGTCCAATGGCTATGTTGGCCGCTATCGATTCAATCACTCGAGGAACAGAAGTGGTTCATCAATGTGCAGTCGAAGAGTCAATGGCATGTGGAATAGGCGTGTGCATGACATGCGTTCTTCCAACCCAAGATGCCGATGGCAACATAGCGATGCTCAGATCATGTATCGATGGACCGGTCATGGATGGTGAGAGAGTTATCTGGGACAAGGTTGGTAAGGCGTTATGACTTCTTTAGATTTTTCTACAACGCTTGGAAATGCATGGTTTCCTGCCCCAATTTTCACCGCTAGTGGATGCGCCAGCTCCGGTCGTGAGTTAGCACAGTTTTTTGATCTGAATTCGATAGGTGGAGTCGTAACTAAATCCGTTATGTCTAAGCCACGTCATGGTCGTCCAACTCCTCGAATGGCCGAGACACCAAGCGGAATGCTTAACTCCATCGGTCTGCAAGGCCCTGGTATCGACGCCTTTATTGCTAAAGATATTCCCTATCTACTTGAACAAAAAGCTCGCATCGTTGTCTCAATTGCGGGAGAGACCGTTGAAGAGTATGCAACGTTAGCGCGTAAGTTACGCGGAATATCTGGGATCAGCGCTCTCGAAGTCAACATATCGTGTCCGAATGTCGAGAATAGAGGTCTGGTCTTTGCCTGCGATCCAGATGCATCACGGCGTGTAATAGATGGTGTACGACGTACCATCGGTGGAGAACTTCCGATCATTGCAAAGCTTTCACCCGATGTTACCGATTTAGTTCATATTACTCGTGGAGTAGTAGATGCGGGTGCAGATGCAGTCGCTCTCATCAATACGGTTTTAGGCATGGTGATTAATATTGAAACGTTAAGACCACATCTTGGCGGAAAGACCGGTGGATTATCGGGTCCAGCTATTAGACCAATTGCTGTGCGTGCTATCTATCAAGTTCACGCTGCACTTCCAAAGCTTCCAATTTTAGGCATGGGAGGGGTATCTTGCGGTCGCGATGCTTTAGAGATGATTGCAGCTGGAGCTAGCGCAGTATCTGTAGGCACGGCAAGTTTTGGTAATCCAACTGCATTGCCGACTATTCAGAGTGAGTTGAAGCAGCTTTTACTCGACAAGGGCTTCTCATCGCTACGTGATGCAATTGGTTTTGCGCATAGACCTGAGATCGCTGATGCTAAATAAAGCACCGATAGTTTTGGCAGTCGATACTTCGGATTTAAAAACCGCTTTTGGCTGGGTCAAAGCAACAGAAGATGTCGTAACAGTGTATAAATTAGGCCTAGAATTTTTTCTTACCTTTGGATCAGAGGGCGTGAATGCGGTAACACAAAACACCGATGCTGATATTTTTCTAGATCTTAAACTTCATGACATAGAAAACACGGTTTCTGGGGCAGCACGTGCAGTTAGTTCCTTAAGACCAAAGTACTTAACGGTCCATGCCTCTGGGGGAGCGGGAATGATTCGCGCCGCCGCAGATGCATTACCTTCGACTTTTGTGACTGCAGTTACGGTTTTAACGTCGCTGTCAGAAAGTGATGTTGACAGTATTGGATTCAGAGATAATGCTTTAGATAGCGCAGTTCGCTTAGCCAGCTTAGCCACCAACGCAGGTGCTCGAGCGATTGTCTGTTCACCCTTAGAGATTTTGGCGATTCGTCAAGCAGTAGGTTCGGCAGTAACAATCATTACCCCTGGAGTGCGTCCTGTCGATACCGCACATAGTGATGATCAAAAAAGGACCATGACTCCACGTGAGGCGATAGATTGCGGTGCTGATTTTGTGGTTATTGGTAGGCCAATAACTATGCATTGGCAACATGGCGCTCAAGCTATGCGCGAACGAGCAATGGAAATAGCACAGCAAATTAACTCTGTGCACTAGATTTAGCTCATGGGTGCACCTCCACAATTGACTGCCGAAGAACGTGCATTGGCGCTTGCTAAGGCGGCCCAGTCGCGCAAACGACGTGCTGAAGTAAAAAACAAGATTAAAAGTGGGGAGTTTTCTATCGATACAGTCCTAGAAATTGCAGCTAATGAAGATAGTGTCGGAAAGATGCGAGTTCGCGAGCTTTTGGAAGCTCTCTCTGGTGTTGGAAAAGTTAGGGCAACCAGTCTCATGGAGCGATTGAATATCTCACCCACTCGTAGGATTCAAGGTTTGGGTCGTCACCAGTTGAAGCAATTACGTAACGAATTTATGAATTCATCGCATGCTGTAGCACCTGGGAAACTCTTAGTTTTGTCCGGACCAGGGGGAGTCGGCAAAAGTACAGTCGCAAGTTCATTGCGTGCTTCTGGAGATTTCTGGGTTAGCATTTCTGCAACAACTAGAGCTCCACGAAAAAATGAGCACGATGGTGTTGAATATTTTTTTATTTCAGATGAAGAGTTTTCTCGCCGAATCAAAGATGATGAGTTTCTTGAATGGGCGGCATTCGCCGGCAACCGCTATGGAACTCCGCGATCAGCAGTTGAAGAAGCACTCTTAAAGGGCAGAAATGTTCTTTTGGAGATTGAGATTGCGGGAGCCAGACAGGTGAAGGCGCATGTGTCGCAGTCGCTTCTGGTATTTCTTGAACCTCCAACCTGGGAGGAGCTGGTTTCACGATTAGAGGGACGTGGCACGGATGGTCCTGAGCGCAGAGCTGAACGCCTAGCCCTAGCGCAGGAAGAGTTAGCAGCGGCCTCTTATTTCGATGTAGTAATCGTCAATGACCAGGTCGAGCGGGTCGTTGAACAACTGATAGGATTGATATCTTGACCAAAACAGCACATGAGCGGGGATAACTATGGATGGCATTACAAATCCACCAATTGACGAACTTCTAGAGAAGAGTGGCTCTAAGTACAGCCTCGTTCTCTACGCCGCAAAGCGTGCCCGTCAGATCAACGCCTATTACTCACAGTTAGGCGAGGGGTTACTCGAATACGTGGGACCTCTAGTTGAGACACATGTTCATGAAAAGCCACTCTCGATCGCCCTTCGCGAAATTAATGAAGGTCTTCTAACGATCGAAAATCTCGAACCAACGGCTTAAAGTTTTCTTTTAGCAATGTCTACCGACAGCCGTGAGGTAATACTCGGCGTTGGCGCTGGAATCGCGGCCTATAAGTCAGCCGATCTTCTGCGCAGATTACAAGATCGTGGCTACCTCGTTACCGTCGTCCCAACTCCCTCATCGCTAAATTTCGTTGGGGCTGCAACATGGGAGGCACTGTCAGGACGTCCAGCACATACACAAGTCTGGGAAAACGTGCATGAAGTTGCACATATTTCATTAGCACAAAAAAGCGGCTATTTTATTATTGCTCCCGCTACTGCCGATCTCATCGCCCGCATTTCGGTCGGTCGCGCCGATGACCTTCTGACGAATTTAGTTCTTGCAAGTGATGTTCCCAAAATGATCGTCCCCGCGATGCACCCAAACATGTGGAATGATCCTGCAACGAAGCTCAATGTCGAAACACTGCGCTCACGTGGATTCATTGTTCTAGAACCGGATACCGGGCGGCTCACCGGCAAAGATTCTGGCCAGGGTCGTTTCCCTGAGGTCTCTCGAATAGTTACTGAGTTTGATGAAATGACAGGTAATAAGCAGGATTTTCTTGGACGAAAAATTCTTATTACTGCAGGCGGTACTCGCGAGGCAGTTGATCCAGTCCGATTTATTGGTAATAGGTCATCTGGCAAACAAGGCATTGCACTGGCACGCTCGGCGCAGTTACGAGGAGCCGAGGTTAGTTTGATCGCCGCCAACATGGATAGCTCTAGCCTTGATGGAATCTCCATCATTAATGTAGAAAGTGCTCGCGATATGCAGGAAGCGTTGCAGAACGAGTTTGCCTCTTGTGATGTATTAATTATGTGTGCCGCCGTGGCCGATGCAAGACCAACTGCAAAACTTAGCCAAAAGATTAAGAAGGCCTTCTTTACCTCTATAGAACTAGAAGCTAACCCTGATTTACTGGCCGAGCTCTCTAGCCAAAAGTCTCACCAAGTAATGATCGGTTTTGCGGCAGAGACTAATGATCATATTGAGTCTGCGCGCTCAAAGCTCAAGGCTAAATCTCTCGATATCATCTATGTTAACGATGTTAGCGGTGGCGCAATATTCGGAAAAGATGTCACGCACGGTACAATCCTTCTACGAAACGGTGAGGAAATAGCGCTCAAGGAAGTCTCCAAAGACGCTCTCGCAGATTTACTCCTTGATTACGCCATCCGGCAGTTAGGTTAGAACTCATGTCGCAGCGCCTCTTTACATCAGAATCAGTTACTGAAGGTCATCCGGATAAGATTGCCGATGCTATTTCAGATGCGGTTTTAGACTCCTTACTCTCACAAGATAGTAAGAGCCGAGTCGCCGTAGAAACTCTTATTACTACTGGTCAAGTCCATGTTGCTGGTGAAGTAACAACTGATGGATATGCCGACGTTAATACAATTGTTAGAGACACGGTTCTAAATATTGGATATGACTCGTCAGAGAAGGGTTTTGATGGAAATAGCTGCGGAGTTTCAATATCCATTGGTCAGCAGTCTCAAGACATCGCCCAAGGCATCGATGACGCTTATGAGCATCGCGTTGCATCAGGGGTAGATCCCTTAGATTTGCAAGGCGCCGGCGATCAAGGTTTAATGTTTGGCTATGCTTGTGATGACACCAAAGAGTTGATGCCACTGCCCATCTGGCTGGCACATGCGCTAGCCGCTCAACTTTCTAAAGTGCGCAAATCTGGTCAACTCCCTTACTTGCGCCCAGATGGAAAGACTCAAGTAACTATTGAATATGAAGGCGATCGAGCCGTTGCACTTAATACCGTTGTTATCTCCAGTCAGCACAGTGAAGACGTTGATGTTGCTAAAACCTTGACTCCAGAGATTATTGAATATGTCATTGAACCGATTTTATCCACTATAGAACTTCCAAGGCTCGATCTTAAAATTCTCATTAATCCAACTGGACGTTTTGTCATTGGTGGACCAATGGGAGATGCGGGATTGACTGGTCGCAAAATCATCGTCGATACATACGGCGGAATGGCACGTCATGGTGGGGGAGCATTTAGTGGGAAAGACCCTTCAAAGGTAGATCGCTCCGCTGCATATGCAATGCGATGGGTCGCCAAGAATGTCGTTGCCGCTGGCCTGGCTAGACGATGTGAAGTTCAGGTCGCTTACGCAATCGGAAAAGCCCAACCAGTAGGACTTTTCGTTGAGACCTTTGGAACCGAGACGGTGCCAGTGCAAAAAATTCAGGATGCCGTGTTGGCTACCTTTGATTTGAGACCCGCTGCAATTATTAGAGATCTCCAACTTTTGCGCCCTATCTACTCACTGACAAGTGCCTACGGACATTTTGGGCGTGAACTACCTGAGTTTGCGTGGGAGCGCACTGATCGCGTTGATGCTTTGCAGAAGGCAATTAAGTAGAACGTGGCAGCGCCGCGATTATTTCGTCTCAAGGCCGAAGTTATTACACGGCCCGAGGTAGAAGCGGCAACACACTTACCTATTGCTCGTATCTGGGTTGATACCGGAGTCTTTCATTTAGATACTCCATTTGATTACGCAGTCCCAGAGAGTTTTAGTGCATCGATTACAACCGGTGTAAGAGTTCAAGTCCCATTTGGTACACGTGAAGTCGAAGGTATCGTTATAGAACGCCTTCAACAATCTAAGACTACCGGACGGATTCGACAGATCTCAAAGATTTTGTCTGTACATCCTGTTGCAACCAAAAAATCCTTGGAACTAATCTCAGTCGTGGCCCAACGCTGGTCGACGAATCCGACAGATGTTCTACGACTTGCAATACCGCCCAGAGTTGCATCCGTTGATAAGACATACATACGCCAATCACTAGTTTCTCCTTCTGTTATGCGGACAGATGGTGATCAACTCTTTCTTGCCTTTGATCCCTTAAAGAATCCAGCTCATCAAATCGTTGCTCAGATTCAGAAAGCAAATAAGAAGGGTTCGGTTCTTATAGTTGCTCCAGATCAAAATGATCTAGATGAAATTGGTCACGCCTTACACAGCGAAAAGCTGGCGCATCTGCGTTTGGACAGCTCACTGACTCGGGCGCAGCGATACGAGAATTATTTGAAAGCTATGGATTCACCAGACTGTATAGTGATCGGTGCCCGGAGTGCGATGTTCGCCCCGATATCCAATCTGCAAACTATCATCATTTACAAAGAGAGTTCGCATGAGCATTTCGAGCAACGTTCGCCAGGATGCAATGTGCGCGATATTGCTTTCATTCGCCAATCTTTAGAATCTATCAATCTAGTCTTTACGGGTTATGTACCATCGATGGAGCTCTCACTTCTCATCGATACGAAGAAATTACGCTTTCTTAATAATGCCTTCAAGCTCAACGTCAAATCATTCGCTTCAGATGATGGAACGCTATTGCCAGGACGTATTTTCGCCGATATTCGTAAATCTCTCACCCGTGGACCGGTACTTTTTCTAGTCCCCCGCAAGGGTTATGGAAACGCACTTCTCTGCGCGCACTGCAAGAATTTAGCGCAATGCACGTGCGGAGGGCGGTTATCTATCAGCGCAAAGAATGCAGCACCACGTTGCACGGTGTGTTCGAAAGATTTTCCAGAGTGGACATGCACGTGGTGTAATCGCACGAAGCCATACATAGCCGGACGGGGAATAGAGCGCGCAGGCGAAGAAATCTCTAGAGCGTTCAACGGCTATCCACTGGTTCTCTCATTCGAAGGTGTTATCAAGAGATCTGTGCCACATTCGCCAGCGTTGGTTCTTGCCACTCCTGGTGCAGCTCCGCGATGCACAGAAGGATATAGCGCAGTAGTTATTTTGGAAGGGTTAAATTTCTTCTCGCATCCGGACATACGTGCACAGGAACGTGCACGTGAGCTCTTTTTTGAAACCGCGGCGATGATAGATCCTAAAGGGATTGTGTTACTAACGGTTCCTGATGGACATCCCATCACTTCATCTATTGCTAAGTGGAATCCCGGTGCAATGATTCGTCGTGAATTAACTGAACGGCAAGAGGTTTCGCTTCCACCGTTTGTGCAATCTTTTCTCATCTCCTGTCCGGTTAATGAGGCCACGCAACTTATAAGTGGTTTAAATAAATCCATCAGAGAGGCACGATTGCCTGCTAGCGTCAGAGTTTTCGGTCCAAGCCCAATGCCAAAAGGGTTGGCGAAAATCGTTATCTATGTCGACGTTAAAAGCGGTGCGCAGGTCAGGAGTTTCGTCCACGAGCTCCAGCGTCGACGAAGTATTGCCAAGAAACAACTGCTCTCAATACGGGTGGATCCTTATTCCTTCTAGCCCTTTGGTAGGATGGGGTAGTGCCAATCCAAGAGATACGACTTTTCGGAGATCCAGTTTTATTGACTCCTGCGGCCCTAGTCCTCGATTTTGATAAAGAGTTGCGAACTCTAGTAGCTGATCTGACTGAAACGATGTTGGAAGCCCCAGGTGCTGGTTTGGCTGCGCCTCAAATAGGTGTTCCTTTGCGTGTTTTTACGTGGAATGTCGATGACGTCTTAGGACATCTAGTTAATCCAGTCCTTGTCCTTGGTGATGAGATGCAGGAGGGGGAAGAAGGTTGTCTGTCTTTTCCTGAGTTAAGTTATCCAACACCCCGCGCGATGAGAGCGGTTGCCGCTGGATTTAATATGTTTGGCGAACCAATTAGCGTTGATGGCACTGAATTTTTGGCAAGAGCTTTGCAGCATGAGACAGACCATTTAGATGGCATTCTTTTTATAGATCGAATGAAGCCTACTGAACGCAAGTTAGCTATGAAAGAGATTCGCGAGTCCGAATGGTTTAACCAATCTTCTGAGGTTGGTCGAAAAATATCCATCAAGGAGTCACCGCACGGTCTTTTCGGACGGAACACGTAATGCGCATTGGAGTAGCAGCTACTCCGCAGGTTGCGATTCCGACACTGGATTGGTTACTAACGACTTCACATGAGTTAGCAATGGTAATAACACAGCCCGATAGGCCAGCTGGTCGGGGGAGAGAGTTAACAGAATCCCCAGTGAGTGCATGGGCTCGGTCTCATAGCATTAACTGCGTCAAACCCCTTGTGCCTAGCGAATTAGTCGACGTTGTTAGCGAGCTAGATCTAGTTCTAACTATCGGTTATGGCGTAATACTGCCGGAAGAGATTTTGAAACTTCCTCGCTTTGGATTTCTTAATCTACATTTTTCACTTTTGCCTGCCTATCGTGGTGCAGCCCCGGTTCAGCGTGCACTTGAAAATGGTGAAGTAATTTCTGGATTAACTGTTTTCCAACTCGACAAAGGCATGGACACTGGTCCGCTATTTACTCAAATACCTATCGCTATAGAATCGGCATGGCGTAGCGTAGAAATGTTAGAGCGTCTAGCAAGCATGGGACCAGAGGCCATGGCACAAACTATTGACAAGATTGAACAAGGAATCAAACCCGAGCCGCAACAAGGTTCAGCCTCTATAGCACCGAAAATATCGAAAGAGCAAGCAAAGATTGATTGGTCGAATTCTGCTCATGTTGTTGTTAATAAGATTCGAGCATTTTATCCAGCTCCGTGCGCGTGGAGCTTATGGAGAGAAAATCCCATCAAGATTACGCAAGCCAGCATGGCGCAGATCGACATGAAGCTGAAACCCGGGCAGATTCAATGCCAAGAAAATAGAGTATTTGTGGGAGTTGCACTCAACGGTGTTATCGAATTGGAGAGCGTCATCCCTGCTGGTAAGAGTGAAATGCCAGCTACAGATTGGGCTCGTGGGGCACATCTGCTTGGTGGTGAAAACTTTGGTTGAAGCACGAAGAAATACATTTAAGTCACCTAAGCCTGATGCTTCTAGGCTCCTTACTTTTGATTTGTTAAGTGAAGTCAACCGGAACGATGGTTACTCCAATCTACTTTTACCTGCAGCGATATCTGCTAGCTCCCTAGAAGAGCGCGATCGCAATTTAGTGACAGAGCTGCTCTATGGAACGCTACGAATGCAAGGTAAGCACGATTGGGTGCTTGCACAGCTCAGCGATCGTCCTTGGAGTGAAGTTGACCCCGGAATTGTTGATCTGTGCCGCCTTGGTGTTCATCAAATTCATGAGATGCGGATACCTGATCATGCAGCTGTAGCGGCTACGGTTGAAGTCGCCCGTAAAAGAGTTGGTGAATCCAAGGCTAGTTTTGTAAACGCCTTGCTAAGAGGTGTTACTCGAAAGAGTATGGAGGAATGGTTCGCACCTCTGGAAGAGATTAAGGATCCCGTAGAGCGGATGTCGATTCAATACTCGCATCCCGAGTGGATTATCTCTGCTTATTTTGACTTGCTCAAAGATTGGTCAGAAGTCGAATCCGCTCTCCTTATAAATAACGTGCCGGCAACTCCGACGTTAGTTGCATGGCCCGGATTTTCAACTCGAGATGAGCTAGTTGCCCTAGGGGCCTCGCCTACCAATTTTTCACAGTTTGGTGCAAATTTCAAAGGCAATCCTGGTGCTCTTGAACTTATACGACATCGCAAGGCCGGTGTTCAGGATGAGGGATCCCAACTTGTAGCAACGGTTTTTGCTGCAATCGCGCAAGGTGGGCAGTGGTTAGATATATGTGCAGGGCCCGGAGGAAAAGCGGCATTGCTCTCAAGCATTGCAGCAAAGCGGGAAATAACTTTTATCGCCAATGAAGTTTCACCAGTTAGAGCTGAATTAGTAAAACGCGTTGTTCATGGTGCCACCGTATGGTGTGGTGATGGTCGCGATATTTCCTCACGAAATCAGAGCTTCGATGCAATCTTGCTCGATGCGCCATGTACGGGTCTTGGAGCGTTGCGTAGGCGCCCTGAAGTTCGATGGCGACGTAATCTCAAAGATCTTCGCGCGCTGACGGAGCTTCAACGCGAACTCATTGAAGCCTCAATTCAGGTACTCAATGTCGGGGGAGTTTTGGGTTATGCGACGTGTTCGCCTCATTTAGCCGAAACTACCGTGCAGGTAAGGGATATTCTGAAAAACCATCCAGAGTGCGAACTAGTAAACATTGAGCCATACCTACCAACTAATTTATTAGAGGCGACACGAGAGGGTGCAATGTCGCTGTGGACTCACCGACACGGCACGGATGCGATGTATTTAGCTGTCATAGTTAAGAAAAGTTAATATACCTACATGAGCCGAGAGATTCGCATTACGCCGAGCATATTAAATGCTGACTTTTCTAATTTAGATCTAGAGATCAAGCGCATAGCTGCGTCCTCAGACTTACTGCATTTAGATGTGATGGATAATATCTTTGTTCCTAACTTTACTTTTGACTTCGCAAGAAGTGCAGAGATTATCGCCGACTGTCCTATCGGAGTGGATGCTCACCTTATGGTTGCAGAGGTGGACCAAATCGCTCCCGCGTACGCAGAAGCAGGTTGTGCCAGTGTGACTATTCATGTCGAAGCGACTTCAAATATTCCTATGACTGCGAAAGCTATTCGTAAAGCAGGCGCTAGATGTGGACTCGGTATTAAGCCAGGGACCTCGATAGAGGACTATGCAGACTTTGTAGACGAGATAGATATGTTTTTGATTATGACGGTTGAGCCAGGTTTTGGTGGACAAAAATTTATGTATGACATGATTGAAAAGCTTCGCAAAACCCGCGTAATCATTGGAGATCGACCTATCTGGTTGCAGGTAGATGGTGGAGTCTCACTAGAAACCATCAGTGCAGCAGCAGAAGCTGGCGCAGATACCTTCGTCGCAGGGAGTGCTGTATTTAACGCCGAGGATCCGGCGGCGATGATTGAATCGCTGCGCGCTTTAGCAGTCTCGGAGGCGCGATAATTATGAATATCATTACATGGCTTTTCGAAGCCACAATACATTTCGGCTCTAAATCTATCGCCGTACGAGAAGTAATCGGCGGCACACTTGGTTTGAGTAGTGCAATTTTAGGTGCTCGTAGAAATATGTGGGCTTGGCCGGTAGGAATAATTGGAGATGGATTACTCTTCACGGTCTTTTTGGGTGCCGTCTTTGCCTATGGAGACCAACCATCTGCAAATTTCTATGGACAGGCAAGTCGTAATCTCTTGCTTATTATCGTGAGCGTTTATGGATGGGTTCGATGGAGCGCGCATAGAAAACAAAGCACTGAGAATAATTCCCCGGTTGATCCACGGTGGGCGACTACGCGCGAGCGTTTAATCCTCATACCTTGCATTGTTCTATTTTTCCTCACATCAATGCAGATTTTTAAAGCGTTAGGTGAGTCCGGAACGTGGTTACTTGTAGATACATGGATTTTTACGGGTACCGCTTTGGCTACGTACGGTATGAGTCGCGGCTATGTTGAATTCTGGTTGGTGTGGATTGCCGTTGACTTGGTCGGCGTTCCTTTTGCCTTTAAAAATGGGTACTACCCAACGGGTACGTTATATGCGATTTACTTGCCTTTTGTTGTCTGGGGCTTCATCTCATGGTTAAAGATTTCCAAGGGCCCCAAAATAGGCAACGCCTAGGTGGGAGCTACGAGTAAAGTAGGGGCATGAAATCCTTCGACTCCCTCTGGAGTGAATTAGCAGAGAAGATGCTGGCTCGTCCAGAGGGTTCGGGAACTGTCGCTGCCGTCGATGCTGGTGTTCACGCTATTGGAAAAAAAATTCTAGAAGAAGCTGGAGAAGTGTGGCTGGCAGCTGAACACGAATCGAATGAGGAGTTGGCCGAGGAGATAAGCCAACTGATTTATCACCTCCAAACGTTGATGCTGGCACGTGGGTTGACGCCGAATGATATTTATAAGTACCTATAGAAAGGCGCCACCATGCTAAGAATTGCGGTACCAAATAAGGGATCTTTGGCTGAGGAGTCGATCTCGATTCTCAAAGAAGCTGGCTATAGACAGCGCACCGATTCTCGTGACTTAGTTCTTCTCGATTCCGACAATGGTGTGGAGTTTTATTATCTTCGTCCTCGCGACATTGCAATCTATGTTGGAACTGGTGAGTTAGAGGCTGGAATTACGGGCCGAGATCTATTGATTGACTCTGCGGCAGAGGCAACAGAGCAGATGGTTTTGAATTTTGGCGGATCAACATTTCGCTTTGCTGCACCCTCTGATCGCTCATGGACTTTAGCTGATATCTCCGGGAAACGAGTTGCCACTGCATATCCAGGTTTGGTGGCCCAGTATTTGTCGTCATTGAAGATTGAGGCCGAGGTAGTGCGTCTTGATGGAGCCGTGGAAAGTAGTGTCAGACTTGGTGTTGCCGATGTGATTGCCGATGTAGTGAGCACCGGAAACACTCTGCGCCAGGCAGGTCTCGCTGTCTTTGGAGAACCAATTTTAACAAGTGAGGCAGTTCTCATAACCAGAAATGGTGCAGTCATTCCGGTAGAACTTGAGATTTTGATTCGCAGGCTTCAAGGAGTTGTCACTGCACGCAAGTATGTACTGCTTGATTATGATATTCCAAGTTCCCATGTAGATGCAGCATGTGCAATTACACCAGGCTTAGAGTCTCCAACTATTTCTCCATTGCAGCGCAAAGATTGGGTCGCAGTTCGCGCGATGGTTCTGCGAAAAGATACCAATAGAGTGATGGATGAGCTGTGGGCTGTTGGAGCACGAGGGATTCTAGTTACAGATATTCACGCCTGCCGGCTTTAATCTTCTATATCCTCGCGCGGAATTCCCAAGAGATAGAGCACGGAATCAAGGTAAGGATCACTGAGTGAACTATCAGCGGCAGCCTTTACCGCCGGTTTGGCGTTAAAGGCGATACCTAATCCGGCAGCAGCAATCATGTCCAAGTCATTTGCTCCATCACCTATTGCAACTGTTTGTGACATGCTGATTGATTCGATTGCGGCAAATTCGCGCAAAGCATCGGCCTTGGCAGCTCTATCGATGATGGGGCCGAGTAAAGCCCCAGTGAGAACTCCATCGACAACCTCGAGGGTGTTAGCTTTGAGATGCTTGATTTCCAAAGATGCCAACAAAGGCTGGATCACATTAATAAAACCACCTGAAACTACGGCAACACTATGGCCGAGTTTATGTAGCCTCTTTATGAGCGTCTTAGCACCAGGCGTCAAAAGTATGTCTGCTTGAACTTCGATTAGTGCCGACTCGGATAGACCCTTAAGTAAGGCAACTCTGGCGGTTAAGGATTGTGCGAAATCTAACTCTCCGCGCATTGCAGATTCAGTAATGGATTTAACTTCTGCACCAACACCGGCTTTGTCGGCTAGCAAATCGATCACTTCTTGCTGTATCAAGGTTGAATCGACATCTAATTGAACTAACTTGCGAGAAAATCGTGAGAAGCCATTGGGTTGAACTGCAATATCGACATGGTTTGCAGCAGCAATCGGTGCAAGAGCAGTTGTTAATCTTTCGTGATCAGTACCCGAAACAATCATCTCGATAGCGGTTACGGGAGTCGATGCAGTCCGAGAAATTCTTTCAATATTTGCCCCGAGTTTGGAGATTGCTCCGGAAATCGCTGCGATCGATACGGGTGCAAGCTTCGCACTCAACACGACAATATGTATTAATCCCTTTTTACTAGCGAAACTGTCATGGGTTGTGCTGGCAAACAGAGTGGCAATATCTACATCTAATTCACTGGCACACGTAAGTAAATCTGTATCTATTGCTTTCTCATGGGCCGGGTTACACGCAATCAGTACCGTCAAAATGAGTCGATTGCTGATGACCACCTGTTCAATATCTAAGACGGTTATTGCAAACGGGGCTAGGGCCGAGAAGAGAGCATCATTTATACCCGGCTTATCCACGCCACTGAGCAGGATTAGTCCCGTGAATTGTTCGTTAGTGGCCATAAGAGTCGGAAGTTTATCGCGAATCACTGAGTATTAATGGGCAAAATCGCCTTACATGATGCAACTAACCAGTATCTTTTTGCCCTATGACAAGTACATCGGTTTTGACTGTTAACGATGTCAGCGTTTCACGAGCCGGCAAGAACATCTTGGGGCCAATAAATTTTGAAATTATGCCAGGGGAGAGGTGGGTGATTCTGGGACCTAACGGCGCGGGTAAATCGACTTTACTGCAGGTCCTAGGAACAAAACTCTTTCCAACAAAGGGTACGGTGACGGTTCTAGGTAAACAGATGGGCAAAGTTGATCTCTTTGAACTGCGCACGCGAATTGGAACATGTGGCGCACTAACCAATGAGGAGATCCCTTATTATGAAAAAGTTCATGATGTAGTCCTAACGGCTGCTTACGCAATTTCAGGTCGATGGAATGAAGTTTATGATTTATGGGATGAGTCAAGAGCAATGGCCCTGTTAACTACCTTTGGAGTCCGGGAACTAGGCGGTCGCATCTATGGAACGCTCAGTGAAGGTGAGCGAAAGCGGGTTCAAATCGCACGTGCTCTTATGACCGATCCTGAGTTACTTTTACTCGACGAACCTGCCGGTGGCTTAGATGTCGGTGGACGTGAAGATCTACTGCGCAGATTTACTGAGTTCTCACGTGACCCGTTAGCTCCAGCAACTATTTTAGTTACGCATCACATAGAAGAGATCCCAGTCGGTACTACTCACGCACTTCTACTCAAAGATGGCCTCATTGCTGTGAGTGGACCAGCAGAGTCTGTGATCACCTCTGAACATATCTCGGCTGTTTTTGATACATCTATCTCTGTAACCTTTGACTCTGGTCGTTTTTTCGCACGTGCAACCGGCTAGTTTCATGTCTTTATTTGAACAGTTACATCCAGAGTGGCAAGTGGTACTTGGAAAATTTCACACTGATATTGATCGCATAGATTCACTTATCGATTCGAATAGTGTCACACCAACGTACTCGAACATCATGCGCGTTTTCGCTCAACCGATAAGTCAGATTAAAGTCGTAATAGTTGGGCAAGACCCTTATCCAGGTGTTGGCCAGGCACAAGGTTTGGCTTTTTCGGTAACCTCCGAAGTTCTTCCGGCTTCCTTGAAAAATATATTTAGGGAGCTCGGTGATGATTTGAAACTTGCGGAGCGAATCAATGGTGATTTAAATGATTGGGCCCAGCAAGGAGTTTTCCTACTCAATCGAGTTCTCACTACAACACCAGGGGAGTCACTGGCTCATGCTGATTATGGTTGGCAGAAAATTACATCCGAAGCTGCCCAAGTTTTAGGTAAAAGAAAATCCGTCGCAATTCTTTGGGGTAAGACAGCTCAGGAGTTAAAGATTCACTTTGATTCCGCTTTGACTATCGAATCAGCTCACCCAAGTCCCCTCTCGGCTTATAGAGGATTTTTTGGCTCCAAGCCCTTTTCACGGACTAACGCATTACTAATATCAAGGGGATTAACCCCGATTATTTGGGCATAACAAAGGCCCTGCACTATTACGCACAGGGCCTTTGTTAAATTAGTGCTCTAACCTACCCAAGCATTAATTGGAGAGGTTAGGAAGTAGATCATAAAGAGACCAGAAACAAGGAGTAGCAAAGGATGTACGTCCTTGCGGCGACCTTGAACTAAACGAATCACTACGTGAGAAACAAACCCAGCACCAATACCTACAGAAATATTGTAAGTAAATGGCATAAGGATGATCGTTAAGAAGGCTGGAATAGCGATTCCATAATCTTCCCAATCAATATTCTTAATCTGAGTCATCATCAGGAAGCCCACAATTACTAAAGCTGGAGTCGCAGCCTCGTATGGAATCACTGCAACAAGTGGTGCTGAGAAAGTGGTGAGCAAGAAGAGAACTCCTGTTACAACCGATGCAAGACCAGTACGCGCACCTTCTCCAACTCCAGCTGCTGATTCAATGTAGCTTGTGTTAGACGAGATACTTCCAGCTCCACCAGCAACTGCTGCAAGGGAGTCGACTAGAAGAATGCGATCGTTGTTTGGAATATCTCCATTTTTATCGACGAGGCCAGCTTCGTGTCCGATAGCCGTAACTGTTCCAACGGTATCGAAGAAGTCAGAGAGCATGAGAGTAAAGACAAAAAGGATTCCGGAGATCAAAGAGATGCGATCGAATGATCCCAACAAGTTGAACTGACCGAATAATCCAAAATCAGGCTTTCCGACGATGTCAGATGGAATCGTTGGAACATTAAGTCCCCATCCCTTTGCATTAACGGCACCTGTTGCACCATTAAAGTTAGGTCCAATCTTGAAAGCTGACTCAACGGCGATGGCAGCGACAGTTGCTGCAGCAATACCGATTAACAAAGCCCCTTTAACTTTCTTCACCATCAATATGATCATCATGAAGAGACCGAAAGCGAAGATAATAATTGGCCAACCAACGAGAGTTCCGTTGTCGCCAAGGGTTACAGGAACTGGACCCGAACCAGTTTTGCGAACAAAGCCCGCATCAACAAGACCGATCAATGCAATAAATAGGCCAATACCAACTGAGATAGCAATCTTAAGTTGGGCAGGTACTGCCTTAAATACTGCGGTTCTAAATCCCGTTAGTACGAGAATGGTGATAATGAGACCTTCAATTACTACGAGTCCCATTGCATCTGCCCACGACATCTTCGAAGCTATTCCAACGGCGACGAAAGTATTTAGGCCAAGACCTGTTGCAAGTGCCAATGGATAGTTTCCAACGACACCCATAAGAATGGTCAGAATGCCTGCCATAAGTGCAGTCATCGCAGCAACTGCGGCCAAGTTTGGAGCGTCTCCGCCACCGAGGAACTTTCCATCGGCATCCTTGGCTAGGCCAATGATTAATGGATTTAGTGCGACGATGTATGCCATTGTGAAGAATGTGACGAATCCACCACGGACTTCACGAGCAACGGTTGACCCACGTTCTGAGATTTTAAAATACGAATCGAGCATGGATGATCCCTTTCTGTTTTGGTATCGGGGGTGTTTACGACCCCGTGTACGAACAATCGGCATGTACAAAGCCGAGGGAAGATAAGTAGCAGGCTATCGGCTACTTAGCGGTAAGTCGGGACACCACACCTAGCGCGATAGCCACAGATTGTCCGATGAAGGCGGCAAAAATGAGCGTACCGAGGCCTACGTTCCCGCCTAAAAGAGCGCCAAATAGAACAACGGTAGTTTCAATCGCCATTCGGACTCGTCCAACGCGAATACCTGTTCGATGGTGAAGGGCCGTCATAAGTCCATCTCGAGGACCAGGTCCTAGGCCACATGTGATGTAGATGCTCGACGCCATTCCGACAGCTGCTACTCCAAGTAGGGAGTAGAGAATCCCGACATAGTAATTGTGTTGCAATGGAATAATAGTGACACCAACCTGTATCGCGATTGCGATAATGACAATATTCGCAATTGTTCCAAAACCAGGCTTCTCTCGTAGCGGAATCCAGGCAAGCAAGACTAGAGCGCTTATGCCAAATGTTGACCATCCCATGGTTATATCTAATTTTTGAGAAACACCTTGGGCGAAAACCGACCACGGCGCGTTTCCTATATTTCCTTGGATAAGTAGGGAGTCACCAATACCGAAGATGAAGAGTCCGCCAAATAAATTAAGCACCCGCGTAAATGAAAGATCCCAACGACTTGTAGCCGTCCACGGAGTGAGAGGCACTGTTTTATGGGGGCGAAAAAACTCCATCAGGTGAGTCATGTTCATTCGGGGAGTCTAACCCACGAGGGGTTGTTGCACAGACATATAAATCTGCGTAGCCTGCAGCAATGTTTCCAGGAATCGGCACCGTTATAAATATTGCGACCATTATTGGTGGTGCGTCAATCGGAGTTCTCGTTGGAAACCGAATGTCAGATAAAACGAGGGTTTTACTAACCGACGTTTTAGGTTTAGTAACAATGCTGGGTGCAGCATCTGCTCTGGTCGCAATGTGGTCACCGCAATATCTCTCGGCCATTCCAAAAGGCTGGCCACTGTTAGTTGTACTCGGATCACTTCTTATTGGTGGTCTCATAGGTTCAGCGCTTCAACTCGAGAACAAGTTGGATGCGTTGGGGGAGAATCTACGTAATCGATTTAAAGCCTCCAAGGAGAGTCCCTTTGTTGAAGGTTTCGTGTCAGCGTCACTTCTATTTGCTATTGGACCTCTCGCTATTTTGGGTTCGATCAGCGATGGAATGTCTACTGGTATTGATCAACTGTTATTAAAGAGCACTCTGGACTTTTTTGCCGCCATGGCTTTTGCTTCTTCACTTGGATGGGGAGTAGCAGTCTCGGCTCTGCCAGTTGGCATGTACCAAGGGTTCTGGACCGTTATTGGTCTTCTCTTAGGGCAAGTACTTGCACCATACCAAGTGGATGCTATGACTGTCGTAGGTGGAATCATGCTCGTCACTATTGGACTACGTCTACTTAACATCAAGCAGGTAGCGATTGGCAATCTTCTTCCAGCTTTAGCCGTTGCTCCGGTTTTGGCTCTCGTTGTTCACCAGCTGATCTAATTCAGAAAGATGTGGCATCGATTACAAATCGGTACTTCACATCACTCTTAATAGTTCTTTCATAGGCTTCGTTGGCGTAGTCAGCATTGATGACTTCGACATCACTGACGATTCCGTGTTCGCCGCAAAAGTCCATCATCTCTTGAAGTTCAGAGACTGCGCCGATCATTGATCCGGCTAAATTACGTCGGCCATCGAGCATGACTCCTGCCTCAACTGCATAAGGCTTACCTGGTATCCCAACAATTACAAGTGTCGAATCAATTTTAAGAAGCTTGAGATATTCATTGATATCTAATTCAGCACTCACGGCGTTGATGATCAAGTCAAATTTTTTGCGCATAGAATGCAACACGGTGATATCTGTTGTGCAGACAAAGTGATGTGCGCCCATTGCTAACGCATCCTTCTCTTTGGAAGGAGAATGTGAAAACACCGTAACTTCAGCCCCCATGGCTTTAGCGAATTTAACTCCCATATGGCCCAAACCACCTAGGCCCATAATTCCGACCTTCATTCCGGTTTTAGTACCCCACTTTCGTAAGGGCGAATAAAGCGTAATTCCAGCACACAATAAAGGTGCAACAGCTTGCAAAGGAAGATTTTTCGGAATGTGAACCGCATAGTCTGAATCCACTACAAAAATATTTGAATATCCACCATTGGCAATCGTTGTTCCATCACGCTCCATCCCGTTATAGGTAGCGGTCATACCATTAAGACAGTATTGACTCAGCCCACCTAGGCAGTTTTCGCATGTACGACATGAATCGATATACACGCCAACACCAATGCGATCGCCGACTGCGAATTTTGAAACTTGACTTCCAATAGCCGAAACCGTTCCTGCTATCTCGTGTCCGGGAACCATTGGAAAAATAGATGGTCCCCACTCCTCGCGAGCCTGATGTATATCTGAGTGGCAAATACCTGTGTAAGCAACGTCGATTGCAACATCGTTAGGTCTTAATTCTCTGCGTTCAAATTCATAGGGTTGCAAGAGTTCTTTTGCCTTAAGCACTGCTAATCCGCGAGCTTTCATTGATCACTCCTTAAATGGAAGTGGTTGTGATGAAATATGACCAGCGCGGGAAGCTCGCGCAGTAACGTGACGCATATGGTGACGTCTGCATAGTACCTCGTAAGCAATCTCAGCACCTGCGGCTACATCTCCGACTACTACCTGCTCTCCTTCAACGACCATGACTCCACCCTGAGTACGCGCATTGTGGGTGGCACGTGACCCGCACCAACACAGCGCCTCGACTTGCAAAGCATTCACTCGATCCGCCAATTCGATCAGACGCGCTGATCCAGGAAAGAGCAGTGTCTTAAAGTCGGTCAAAATTCCAAAGGCGAAAACATCAATTCCTAAACCATCCACGATTCGTGCAAGTTGCTCAATCTGCTCTCGCTCATAAAATTGAGCTTCATCGCAGATGATGTAGTCAATCCTATCGCCGGCCGATAAATGATCTACGACATGTTTATGCAGATCCATGCCAGGACTCACTTCGATCGCAGGGGATGACAAACCCAAACGAGAAGAGATGATTCCACTGCCCGCGCGATCCTTATTGGTAAAAATAACTCCACTACGGCCACGGCTATGGTGGTTATGGGCTGTTTGCAATGCAAGCGTGGATTTACCACTATCCATCGTTCCGCAGTAATACGTCAACTCAGCCATGATGGGTATCTTGTCATAGAGCTAGCGAAAAAGCCCAACGTCTCGCAATGCCGCCTCCAGTGAAGGAAGCAGGTGAAGTGCCATGCTCACTGAAATATGAGATGCATCTCGGTAGGCGACGATGCCATCCAATATAGCTGGGCAGTAAGTAGTGCAGAGCCACTTGGTAGGGTCGATAGTTTCAAACCCACTCATGAGAATCGCTGGTGATTTTTTCGAGGTGTCACACGTGCTTAAGTCACGTGACGCCAAGCAAGATGGAATATCTTTGACAGGTTTAGGCGTATCGGAGATGTAAATAAGGTGGCTCGTTGACCCCATCAGACTCATCAACAATCTAATCTGACCATTTTCCCACCACTCTTGTCTTGAGCCAACACCATGTGGGACTGCATAATGTTGGTAACCGCTCATAATTACTGCTGCTGGGTGAAGCGATTTAATACGTGAAACAGAGTTTTTTCGCCAATCAGCACAGTCCAAGTTTTTGTAAGCGCCTTGATCCGAACGGTTAACATCTACCGAAGGGCACGATGATTTAGTGAGCGAAATTAATCTGAAGTGTTGTTCTAGTGAGATTTTTTGTAGAGTTGGGAACCATTGTGCGGCATGGGAATCACCGTAAAGCACGATAATTACCTTTGAATTTACATCACCATACGTGCATGGACCTGACTTAGTTTCTCCGGAATTTACAGGGCATCCGTCATCATAAATCGCAGGCTTAGACATAACTGTCTTCAAATCGAAGGAGTACGAGGTTGTTCCTCTAGTCGAAATAACCGATGCTACCGACGTTGCGATAAGGATTCCGGTCAGTAAGGATAGAACTGTTGTAGAAAGAGCCCCAATGTAGACAGTGCGTGGTGCAAATTTCTTGTGTCGCATCGGCTCTTCAATAAATCGGTTAGTCAGATGCGCCAAAGCGACTGTTAATACGATACACATTGCGCGTTCGTACATATGAAGTGGCCTACCCAATGCGCTACTAGGCAGAACGAGTGCGGGCCAATGCCAAAGATAAAGTGGATATGAAATTCGCCCCAGCCATTGACTAAATGAGTTGTTGAAAAGGTCGTTTAATATGGGAGGCCACGTTGAGATTGCGGCTATAAGAATTGCTGTTCCTAGAACAGGCACGAGGGCATTAACTCCAGGGAAGGATGTTTTCTCACTAAATTGAAAAGCTGAATAAACAAGTGCACCGATACCAAACCAAGGCAGCAAACGCAGATGAAGTAATCGCTCTGGGATAAACAGTAGGAGTGCACCGACCCCTAGCTCCCAAGCACGAGTGGGTAGCGAATAGAAAGCCCAGATTGGGGAAGTTTGTGTCTGGTACACAGAGAGAAGAAATGAAAGTACGGTGAGAGCTAGGATTCCACGAATAATTATTTGTTTTCCATATTTTGCCAGTAGCAGCATAAAGAAAGGCCATAGAAGATAAAACTGTTCTTCAACCGCCAGTGACCAATAATGGATGAATGGTGAGGGAGTGGCATTAAGGTTTTGGTAGTCATTTTGCCACCAAGCAAACAGGTAGTTTGAAATATATGCCGCGGCAGCAAATAGATCCCGCCCCAATGCATCACGGGTAGTTTCCGGAAGAATCACCCAACCTACTATTGCTGTAGAAAACAGAACAAAAGCCGACGAAGGTAGAAGGCGTTTTATTCTCCTCTGGTAAAATGCACTTAAATTCATCTTTCCAGTTTGATCAATCTCTCTCAGAATTAATCCAGTGATCAGATATCCGGAAATAACGTAGAAGATATCTACTCCGACATAGCCGCCACCTATAATTTGGGCATGAAAGAATGTGACTAATAGAGCAGCGAGTGCACGTAGGCCTTGTATCTGAAGAACACGCACGCTTAAGAAACTAACAGCGTTGAGATTGTTACCTCGGGGTATTTGCTCTTTAAGAATGCACGCCCGGAAAGGGCTCCGATCTCAAGTAGCGCCAGGACTCCAACTACTTCACCGCCACAGCGTCGTACTAATTCAATTGCCGCAGCGATGGTTCCTCCCGTAGCCAGTACGTCATCTACTATGAGAACTTTGTCCATCACCCCTACCGCATCGATATGAATTTCGAGAGTGTCCGTTCCATATTCCAACCCATAGTTTTCACTCAACGTTGTGAAGGGGAGTTTTCCTGCCTTGCGAATAGGAATAAATCCCGATTTGAGTTGATGAGCAAGTGCACTTGCAAGAATAAAACCACGTGCCTCAACCCCTGCAACTAATGTGCCCGACTCTGCGTATTTAGCGAAGCTCATAGTGACTGAATTAAATGCCTCTGGATTGCTGAGCAGTGGCGTGATATCTAAGAAGCGAATACCTGGCTTTGGATAGTCAGGAATTTCACGGATGAACGAGAGCGCCTCATTAATATGCATGTGTCCGAAAGGGGACTTGAACCCCTAAGCCCTTGCGGGCACTAGCACCTCAAGCTAGCGCGTCTGCCAATTCCGCCACCCGGACTGAGTGAAGGGCAAGGATAGCAATTCGGTGACAGAATGGCGAAATGGATACATCTTCGCTTTCACGTATTGAACAAGAAGCAATCTCTATCTGCCAGGACTTAATCCGAATTCCCAGTGTCAATTTTGGTGATGGAAAAGGTGATGAAGCCGCAGTTGCTGCATATGTCATTGCATCACTTGCAGAGGTTGGTATTGCGTCAACAATGTATGAATCAGCTCCTGGCCGTTGCAATGTGATGGCTCGCTTAGAAGGCACGAATTCAAATCGCCCCGGACTAGTCGTCCATGGTCACATCGATGTTGTCCCAGCTAATGCTGATGATTGGAGTGTTGATCCATTTTGTGGCGACATTAAAGACGGCATGATCTGGGGTCGTGGCGCTGTTGATATGAAAAATATGGATGCCATGATGTTAGCAACTGTGCGCGAATGGGCTCGAACAGGTTATAAGCCACCGCGCGATATTGTCTTAGCTTTCTTCGCTGATGAAGAAGCGGGAAGTATTTATGGTTCACACTGGATGGTGAATAACCATCCAGAGCTCTTTGCAGGATGTAACGAAGCTGTTTCTGAAGTTGGGGGTTTCTCTGTCACAGTCGCAAATGGAAAACGTCTGTACATGATTGAAACCGCTGAAAAAGGAATACATTGGATGCGTTTAACTGCAACGGGACGGGCCGGTCATGGTTCAGTTATGAATGAAGAGAATGCTCTCACGCGACTTACCGATGCAGTCAGTGCTATTGGAAATTACAGTTGGCCCCAGCGTTACAGCACAACAGTAAAGGCGCTCTTTAAGCGCGTCGCCGAAGTTACTGGCAAAGCCTACGACGAGAAGGACTTACGACCATTATTATCAGAAGTTGGTTTTGCTGCACGCATGATTGGCGCGACGCTACAAAATACTGCGAACCCAACGATGCTTCAAGCCGGCTACAAAGCAAACGTTATTCCTGGTTCAGCTAGTGCGGTAATTGATGGTCGTTTTATTCCTGGTTTTGAAGATGAACTCAATTCGACAATTCAATCTCTGATCGGACCTCATGTCAGTGTTGAGACAATCACACGTGATAAAGCCCTAGAAGTTCCATTCGAAGGCGACTTAGTTGATGCGATGTGCGCAGCTATTCTTAAGGAGGACTCAGAAGCCATTCCAGTCCCATATCTGATGAGTGGGGGAACAGATAATAAAGCACTAGCCGAACTTGGAATAATCGGTTACGGTTTTTCACCTTTGAAACTCGATGCCGAGTTTGATTTCATGGCGATGTTCCATGGAGTCGATGAGCGCGTGCCGGTTGACGGCTTAACTTTCGGAGTCCGTACCTTGAAAGATTTTCTCGAAAACTGTTAGAGGCTCACATCATCTAGTGCACTGCGCACTACCTGTGGAAGAGCAATCTCTTCAGATTTAAGGAGTCCCGTTAGTTGTGCAGCTGTGCGTGCACCGACAATTGCGCTCGTCACACCGGGTGCATCGCGAACCCACGCCAGAGCTACCTCTAAAGGCGAGTAACCCAAACCTTGACTTGCCACGCTCACCGCTTCAACAATTCGTGAGCTTCGCGCATCTAAGTATGGCTCAATATGTTTTGCAAAGTGGGGGGCTGCTCCGCGAGAATCACTTGGAACTCCCTTACGGTATTTTCCGGTCAACACACCACGGGCTAGCGGAGCCCAAGCTAAAAATCCAACACCACAGTCGTCGGCCGACTCCAAAATCTCAATCTCTGCATCCCGATTGAGTAGAGAGTATTCATTTTGGGTTGTCGTCACTGGCGCCTTCATCGAATTACCTTGCTGCTTAGTTGAAGCTCTTGCTAATTGCCAGCCTGAATAATTACTGACACCGACATAACGTGCGCGACCGGTTGTGTATGCATAGTCGAGTGCAGCAAGGGTTTCATCTAGAGGAGTAAATGGATCCCATGCGTGTATCTGCCAAACATCTACATAATCAGTTGCTAAGCGCGCTAAAGATTTGTCTAATTGCGAAATCAGTACATTTCTCGAGGCATCAATTGACCTGACCCCGTCGGTAAAACTCAATCCTGCCTTGGTAGCGATTACTATTTCTTCCCGAGCGAAAAGCGTTCCTATTAACCCGCCTATAACTCGTTCGCTATCGCCATCCCCATATGTATTTGCGGTATCGATGAAATTTCCGCCGGCATCTATATACGCACGACATTGATCAGCGGCCTCGTGTTCGTCGGTATCTCGCCCCCATGTCATAGTGCCCAAACCAAGACGTGAAAGAGTGAGTCCACTAGTTCCAGCTCGTCGCATTTGCATGAGGTGACCCTAGCAAGGCGCATCGGTAAAACCTGCGATAGCCTTAGATTTATGCAGATCGTTTTGATTAGACATGCGCATTCTCAGGCCAATGAACGTGGCGTTCTATCTGGCCGCCTTCCAGGAGTCGCTCTGTCAGATAAAGGAGTTGAGCAGTCGCAACGTTTAGTTTCACGACTCGGTGCTATCAAAGTCAGATCCTTACATGTCAGCCCTCTCACTCGATGCAGTGAAACCATTTCGCCGTGGTGGAACGAGGTCGGATCAGTGAAGAATCCCAAGGTCGCACTTGTACAAGATAGCGACATCGTTGAGGTTGATTATGGTAATTGGAGTGGTAAAAAACTCTCGTTACTATCAGGAAAGCGTGAGTGGAAAACCGTTCAAAATTCGCCCAGCTCGATGTATTTTCCAGGGGGTGAAGGATTAGCACAGGTACAAGTTCGTGCAATGAGTGCAATTCACAAGGCGCTTGCTAAAAAAGGTAAGGGGTCAGATGTTTTTGTGACTCACGGAGATGTAATCAAAACAATTGTGTCTTCGGTTTTAGCGATGCATTTAGATGATTTCCAGCGAATAGTGATCGATCCAGCCTCCGTCACGGTTTTGGATTATTCGTCGGACAAGCCTCGCGTACTATTAATGAATGACTCACGATCGGATTTGCAAAGTTTCCTCAACGCCCCGTTTCGCGCGCGAAATCTTATTGGCGGTGGAGCTTGATTTTCGATTCCGTTGAGCGCTTCATAGTCGGAACCGTTGGACTCCCCGGTGAACGAGCGTTTTTCCTACAAGTGCGACAGTCTGGAAAACTAGCAACCGTTGCGGTAGAAAAATCTCAAGTAGCCGCACTCACCGAGCGCTTAGAAATGTTAATCTCTCAGCTGCGAAAGAGTGGGCACGCCATTGGGCTTAATCTCCTTGAACGTGACGACAAGCCTTTAGAACAACCTATCGAGGCCGATTTTGTAGTTGGAGCTATCTCCATCTCGTGGAGCGAGGATGGCAATCACGTCGAAATCGAATTGCTCGACGTAGAACAAGAGTCACAACAAGGCTGGAATCTCTTTCTCTCATTAGAGATGGCCAATGCTTTCGTAAAGCGCGCGCGCGCTGTTATTGAATCGGGGCGTCTTCCTTGCCCTCTGTGCGGGCTGCCTATAGATCCACAGGGTCATCTGTGTCCGAGGGCCAATGGATACAAACGTTAAACGCACACTCTTAACCTCTGGTGAATTAATCGTTACTGGACGACTCGTGGATGCTTCAAATGCAACGTTGTATACAACCTCGTCCCTGGGTGATGCATCGATGACATGTATCTACAAACCCATCGCAGGCGAACGCGCGTTATGGGATTTTCCAGATGGAAATTTAGCCCATCGTGAATACGCTTCCTATCTTGTGAGCAGTTTTTTAAAGTTAGATCTCGTTCCTCTCACAGTATTGAGAGAAGGTCCTTACGGCCAAGGAATGGTTCAAGAGTGGATTGAGATTGATGAGCGTATTGATTTAGCGGAATTCTTTTCTACAGATCATCCGCAGCTGCGAAGTATGGCTTTCTTTGATGCAATCATCAACAACACTGATCGAAAAATAGGACACCTGCTTCCGGACAAAATTGGAAAGGTATTCGGCTGCGATCACGGGGTCACTTTTCATACCGACGATAAGTTGCGCACCGTTTTGTGGCAGTGGGCGGGAAACGCACTTCTTGAATCCGAGCTGGCACTTTTGTCTTATTTAGAGCGTTCACTGGGTGAGGAGTTTGATCTGAGTCCTTATATAACCGAACAGGAGATAGACGCTCTTCACATGCGCATTACACGAATGATCGATGCAAAGACCATGCCAGTTCCAAGCCAAGAGTGGCCGCCAATTCCTTGGCCTGCATTTTGATAAAGACAAACTAGGATAAGCACATGGAATCGTGGCAATCAATCGCAGTACCCAAGCTCGATTACGCATTATCAATGCCCTCTTTATCACTTACCGACTCCAAGACTGGGTCGAAGAACCAACTCGCGAAAAAGGATCTCTACCGCATGTATGTATGTGGAATAACGCCTTACGATGCAACGCACCTTGGTCATGCAGCTACTTATTTAACTTTTGATTTATTGCAACGATATTTACGCGCATCTGGAAGTGAAGTAAATTATGTTCAAAATATTACAGATATTGATGACCCACTTCTCGAGCGTGCCAACCGCGATGGAGTTGATTGGCAAGTTTTAGCGCATTCGCAGATTGATCTTTTTCGCTCAGATATGGTTGCACTCAGAGTCATTCCACCGGCGCATTACATCGGTGCAGTCGAGGCGATTCCATTAGTGGTACAAGCGATACAGGGCCTGGCATCTAAAGGAACAACGTATTTGATTGAGGACGACTTGTATTTTGCAAATGGGGCCTGCTCAGATTTTGGTTCGCTGTCGCACTTGAGTAAAAAAGAGATGGAGATCATATTTTCTCAGCGCGGGGGAGACCCAACCCTGATCGGGAAGAAAGACTCGCTTGATTGCTTAGTGTGGATGGCACAGCGTCCAGGTGAACCAGGATGGGATTCAGAACTAGGCAAAGGTCGGCCTGGTTGGCACATTGAGTGCACCGCAATTGCTAATCAGTATTTATCGCCCGATAGCGAAAACCCTGAGCTTATCGATATTCAAGGTGGTGGAAGTGATCTCATTTTCCCTCATCATGAAATGTGTCGCTCTCAAGCCACAGTGTTGACCGGAAAGGAGTTAGCTTCGACATATGTGCACGCCGGCATGCTTGGTCTAGATGGTGAGAAGATGAGCAAGAGTAAAGGGAATTTAGTTTTCGTTTCCACATTACTTGCCGAAGGCGTTGACCCAATGGTGATTCGATATGCACTCATGATGGAGCATTACCATCGTGATCGGATGTGGACTAACGAAGTTTTACTGCAAGCGCAGAATGAAATTAACAATCTGAGAACAGCCTTGTCGATGCAACATGTTGAGTCTGCAGAGACAGTAATGTCGGAAGTAGTCAGTGCTCTAGCAAATGATCTTGATACTCCATCCGCTTTACATGCCCTGCAGTCGTGGGCTACTAGATCTCAAAAAGGAAGCGGTGGCGGGGATTCAATCACGCTCCGAAACTTCCTAGACGCTTTACTAGGTTTAGAGTTTCAACTCTGATTATTTCGGCGCAAATACCTTTCAAACTCCTTCGCAATCATTTCACCAGAAACTTCAGGCAAATCCTGAGCATCTTTTGATTCTTCGAGTGATTTAACATAATCGGCTACATCGCTGTCTTCGAGAGCTAAGGCATCGATCTCTTTTTCCCACTCATCTGCCTCGTTAGGTAAGGCACCTTGCGGAATTTGAACTTCCAAAAAATCCTCCATTGCATGAATAAGCGCGAGAGATGCTTTAGGCGACGGCGAATTTGATGCATAGTGTGGAATAGCGGCCCACATGGATATGGCATCGATTCCTCTGCGGAGAGCACCATCATTGATAATTCCCAAAATTCCGGTTGATCCTTCATATCGAGAAATCTCTAAACCTAAATCCTTAGCTAGGGCTGGATTGGAAGCACTGAGCCCAACCGATATTGGACGACTATGCGGCACATCGGCTAAAAGAGAACCAATTGTTACCACGAGCGAAACTTCCAAATCATCGGCTAAATCAAGTACCTCATTAACAAAAGATTTCCAATGCATCGAGGGTTCAGTGCCATTGACAATTACGAAATCGCGCGAGAAACCTGGAACGTGTAAACCCCATATTTGTGTAGATGGCCACGTAATTGTGCGATTATCGAATTCGTCGAGCGAAACTTGTGGGCGATTAACTTGAAAATCAAAGTACTCATCAGAATCTATCACGCCTATCAAGGTTGAAGTTATATCAGAGTCACCTGCAGTGAGTGCATCCAATACATGCTCGACCGCCGCACTTGCCGCTTCGGCTGCATCATTCCATCCGGTGAAGGCGCACAGCATGACCGGGTTACGTAGAGCAGGGATGTGAAGTATCTCCATAGCCTCAAACCTTACGGTACCCTCCAGCAGATGGAGACCTCTAAATCACCTGATTTCTTCCAAGCCGTCTTCTTCGATATGGATGGCCTTCTCGTAGATTCGGAGCCTTTATGGCTGGAATCAGAGACGCAGATTACTGCTGCCTATGGCTACATATGGAGTCATGAAGATCAGGTCGCCTGTCTAGGTGGACCGCTCACGCGTGTTGGCCAATACATGCATGAGAAATGTGGCAGAGCGGAATCACCTGGTTTTTTTACAGACTTACTCATCGATACGCAGTGCCACAAGATGCGTCAGGGCGTTGCGCTGATGCCAGGTGCGCAGGAGTTAGTCCAGGATCTACAGAGCAAAGGGATCATCACCGGCCTTGTTTCGGCTAGTCCACGCACCATTGTCGATGCCGTCATTGAGAATCTCGGGATCGACATATTTCCATTGTCAATAAGTAGCGATGACGTTGTGCATACCAAACCGCATCCAGATGCATATCTTCTAGCGGCTAAGCGCGCAGGCGTAGAGATTAGCCAGAGTCTGATTTTTGAAGACTCTCTCACTGGGGCTAGTGCTGCCAAAGCTAGTGGAGCTTGGCTCATTGCGGTTCCTCACTTGGTGGTTGTACATGAGGGTCCTCGCATACGAAGTATCAAATCTCTGGAACAAGTTAATTATAAAAAGCTAGAAGAACTGTTTAAGGATTTCTCGGTAGCAATTTAATTTGTATGTGCTGGGCACATTGTTTTGAAGTAACACCAATCACACAATCTACTTGGTTTAGGTGGCCAGTAATCCTTATCAATGGATGCCAAAATATCATCGGCAGTACGAAGAAGAGATTTCTGAGCTGATTCCAAATCGGCAACTGTCGGATTACTTCTGACTAACTTGCCATCACCCAGATACATAAGTTGTAGGAGTCGAGGAAGTACTCCATTGTTTTTCCAATATAGTAAAGCGTAGACGCGAAGCTGAAATAACGCTTTATCTTCCCAACCGGGCTTCGGAGACTTTCCAGTTTTATAGTCAATAATTCGTACTTCACCAGTGGGTGCAACATCGAGTCGATCTACATAACCATGTAAGTATAGATCTTCTCTGAAGTCGTCCTCTAAATGCATTTCACGATGTGTTGCTTCAAAAGTTGAAGGTTGCTCTAACTTGAAATACGTCTCTACTAGCGAACGTGCACGGTCCAACCACTCTTTTTCGTTGGTAACCATGGTGGCAAGTTCTGGTTTCGCCTCAACCTGTGCCAGCCACCGAGAGGGAAGAAGTTCGATAGCACTAAGCGGTGTCCGGTCGGCGGCTGGACGTTCAAAAAGATCATGCAAAACTGTGTGTACCAAAGTGCCTCGTTCGGCATCCAAACTAGGAGGCTGGGGAAGGCGATCTATGCTTCGGTATTTATAGAGCTGCGGACAGTTGTTGAACTCGCTGACGCTACTGGGGGAGAGGCGCAGCCTCGGATCACTATTCACCTGACTCAACTTACTCCCACTGGTAGATTATTTTTCGCCTAAGATACGCACGTGTCTAATTTAGGGTATTTCGGTGAGGGTGATCGAATCCAATTAACCGACCCCAAAGGTAAGTTGTACAGCTTTACCATCACAGCAGGAAAAGAGTGGCATACGCACAAGGGTTGGATCACGCATGACGAGTTGATTGGAATGCCTGAAGGCAGTGTCGTGAGCACTACGGGAGGACTTAGGTTCACAGCTTTCAAGCCACTGTTAGCTGATTACGTACTCACTATGCCACGCGGCGCCACGATTGTTTATCCTAAAGACGCAGCGATGATTGTTGGATTAGCTGATATTTATCCAGGAGCAAGGGTTTTAGAGGCTGGGGTGGGTAGCGGCGCATTGACGATTTCTCTTCTTCGCGCGTGCTCTATTAATGGTTCTGTTCATTCAGTTGAGCGCCGTTCAGATTTTGCTGACAATGCCCGTTCAAATGTTGAGAGTTATTTTGGCGCAGCACCTTTCAATTGGAAACTCACAGTTGGAGATCTGCAAGATCAAGAGGTTGATTCTTCCTATGATCGAGTAATCCTAGACATGCTCGCCCCGTGGGAATGCGTTGATATTGCCGCTAATGCACTTCGACCAGGTGGAGTGTTCATGGCCTACGTCGCAACTACTACACAACTTTCTGCCACGGCAGAGGCGATAAAGAGTGATGGCCGTTTTACTGAACCCGAAAGCAGCGAAACACTCGTACGAGGCTGGCACCATGAAGGTCTAGCTGTGCGGCCTCAGCAGCGAATGATTGGTCATACTGGTTTCTTAGTCCAAAGTCGACGAATGGCACCTGGGGTAGAAGTTCTTGCTCGTAGACGCCGACCTGCGAAAGGTGCCTACGGTGTCTCGGAAGATTGAGAGATTAATCAATCTCACGATCGCACTATTAGCAACTAAAAGATATCTAACAAAAAAAGAGATATTTTCTTCAGTTGATGGCTATGAAGGTTCACCCGAGACCAAAGAACGTATGTTTGAACGAGACAAAGATGATTTAAGAAATCTTGGAATTCACATTGAAGTTGGTGGTTTTGATCCCGCCTTTGACGATGAAGCTGGTTATCGAATTACAAGTGAAAATTACCAGCTCGACATAGGCAATATTTCGGGAAGTGACGTAGCCCTACTCTCGCTTGCTGCAGAGGCTTGGAGGGGTGCTGCACTTGATGAAGCCGCACAAAGTGCACTCATCAAACTAAAATCTATCGGTGTTGAGTCTGACCTCGATGCGATACCTAATATCTCTCCACAATTGCGAACCCCGAACATTGATTTTGAGGCAATTTCCCAAGCGATTGCCCAAAGAGGCGTTCTGACCTTCACCTATATCGGCAGAGATTTGGAGCTACAAAATCGACGCGTTGCACCCTACGCAATTTCAACTCGTAAGGGCTTTTGGTATCTGGCGGGCTTGGATTTGGAGAAGAACTCAGTTCGTACTTTTAGATTAGATCGTATCGATGGTCTGATTCAAGCGAATAAATCATCGACCCGGTATGAAATTCCAGTTGACTTCGACATTGTTAACTATCTTGAAAATGTTGGTGAATCCGAAATAGCTACAGTTGATGTTCGAAAAGGCAAGGCTCATCTTCTTCGAATACATGCATTAACCCTGGTTGATAAGGGGGAGTGGGATCAAATGACACTGAGCTACCAAGACCAATCTCGCATTATCGAATCGATCTTGTGGCACGGTGATGATGTACTAGTAGTTGCTCCACAAGAGCTTCGCAACGGTGTTATCTCTGCACTCAAGGATTTGGTGCGCAGCCATGTCTAAAATTCCGCAGACGCCACTGAGTCGAACTTCTAGACTTCTAGATCTAGTCCCTTATGTGAGTGCACATCAAGGCATCGAACTGAAAATTCTTGCAGATGTTTTTGAAGTGACCTCCAATCAGATGGTCGCAGATTTAACTACCTTATGGATGTGCGGACTACCGGGCTATACCCCTTTGGAACTCATGGATCTTTCATTCGATTCTGGTTATGTGACTATTCATAATGCACAGACTTTAAGCCAACCCAGAAACCTGACGATAGAGGAGTCCATAGCTCTGTTGCTAGGTTTAGATTTAGTGATGCAGTCCTTGCCCGATGATCGTAAAGATTTAAAAACCATGGCTACTGCATTGATCGACAAGCTCTCTTTGCGCGCAAATCTCCCATCACCTTTGCGCGCCGAACCGGAAAATGATCATCACATCAAGTCAGCGATTCTTGTCGCAATATCTTCAAAGAAACTGATGAAAATTAAATATCATTCGCTCTACTCTGATGAGATAACAACTCGAGAGATACAGCCAGTTGAAATTCGAACTGAGAATTTACATGATTACGTATGGGCATACTGTGAAAAGGCACAAGCTTTCAGAAGTTTTAGAACTGATCGAATACTTCACTGCGAACAGGCTCATGGTTCGGCCACACTTACGGGCACCACTGCAGACAAAGTTTCGGCTATCCCATACTCACTAAAAATAAGAACTAACAAGAGGGAGGCGATGGAAAGGTTCAATCTCAGCAAAGCTCAGATGTCCTCAAAAACCACTTCTCATGCTTATTCACAAGAATGGCTCATACGTTCGGTCATGGCCTCTGCTGGTTCTTCCGAGTTGACTGAGCCGGCCGAGATACGAGCCGAAATCGCTGCATCGGCGGCTCAAATTTTGCAGAAATATGGCAAGAGCTAAATTCACCTACCCAATGTGGTTAGAACTGAGGTAGCCTTAAGGCGTTCTTTCGACTGCTCTCAAAGGAGTTTGCTCAATGTTTTTACGCGAACCAAGTCATATTTTAATTCTACTTATTGTTGTTTTAGTTCTCTTTGGAGCAAAGCGTCTTCCAGACTCGGCCCGCTCTTTAGGTCGCTCAATGCGAATCTTCAAGAGCGAAATGAAAGAGATGACTACCGACGAGAAAAAGGCCGAGGGCGACGCTAGCCCAGAGAAGTAACATCTATGGCGTCGACAAAAGACGCGCGGATGCCTTTGTTGGATCACTTACGTGAATTACGTAAGCGAACTTTTCGTGCATCTGTAGCGATATTTATTGCCTCAGGTGCTGGCTGGTATTTTTATAACACAATAATTACTAAGTTGGCTATGCCAGTGTGCGATCTTAAGAAGGCACAAGCAACTGGTGCAACTCATTGCGGCTCTCTTTACATCAATGGAGTTCTTGGGCCACTTAATCTACAGATTAAAGTTGCTTTACTGGCTGGCGTAATACTGTCAGCGCCTATTTGGCTCTACCAACTGTGGGCATTCATTGCACCGGGTCTTCACCGAAAAGAGAAGCGAAACTCGGTTCTCTTTTTTGTGGGTGCTACTCCGTTTTTTGCGTTGGGAGCAACACTTGGATATTTGGTTTTACCGGTTGCAATAAAAGTCCTCTTCGGCTTCACGCCTAGTTCGCTCTCCAATTTAGTTAAATTCGATGACTATCTAGATTTCGTTATGCGAATAATTCTTCTTTTCGGCTTGGCCTTTGAACTCCCGATCTTTCTACTCACTTTTAACTTGATTGGCTTCCTTCGGGGAGAGACTATTCTGCGACCTTGGAGAATGTGGGTCTTTTCCATCGTGCTTTTCACCGCAGCATTCACTCCGACCGCAGATCCTTTGACGATGATGCTCCTAGCTTTGCCACTGTGTCTGTTGTACTTCACAGCCGGTGGCATCGCCCTGCTGATAGACCGTCGCCGCGATAAGCGCGCCGTTAAAGTAGAAACCGGGGTGAGCGCGATCGAGAGTGTCACTTCGATCGAGGAATAGGGCGATAAGGTCGCCTCATGTGGGCACTATTAGTTAATCCAATCTCCGGTTCGGGAAAAGGTGCCATAGTTGGTTCGCAAGTGGCCGAGTTTTTACACTCTCATCAGATTGAGTTCTCGGTTGTAACCGGTGACAGCGCAAAAGATATGTCGTCAAATCTCCACCAGTTTATTGAGCGTTATCCGCAATGTAATGGCGTGATATGTGTCGGTGGAGATGGACTTTTACATCTTGCTCTCCAGATTTTAGTACCAGCGCAGATTCCCTTAGCGATGATTCCAGCTGGTACCGGAAATGATTTTGTTCGAACCTTAGGTTGGCCGCTCAATGATCTAGATGGTTATCTCAAATACATTATTTCTATGCCACCTCGATCAATAGATTTAGGACTATCGCACAATCGCTGGTTCGGTGCAATTCTTTCAACTGGATTTGATTCAATAGTCAACGAAAAAGCGAATACCATGCGTTGGCCCAAAGGCCCACAGAAATACAACGCCGCGATAGCTATTGAATTACCGCGCTTTAAACCCCGTCACTATGAAATACAACTTGATGATCGATCACTTTCGACAGAGGCGATGTTAATCGCCGTGGCAAATGGCCGCTCATATGGTGGAGGCATGCTTGTGTGCCCACAAGCTACTATCCACGATGGTCTTTTTGATGTGATGGTCTTGCATCCCGTCTCAAAGATCGAGTTCCTTAAAGTTTTTCCAAAGGTTTTTAAGGGGACTCATACCAGCCATCCGGCGGTAGAGATTATTCGAAGCAAAAACGTCACCATACGAGCAACAGCCGTTGCTTACGCAGATGGTGAGCGCCTAGGGGAAACTCCATTGAGTGCTAAGTGCGTGAGTGGAGCTCTGCACACGTGGATACCGTAAGCACGCCGGCTGAAAAATTTGCCGCAGCAAAGCTAAGAAATGCCCATCCAGTAACCCGTGAGTTTCTCCTGACTTTTAACTTTGAATTTGATCCCTTTCAAATCGCCGCCTGCCACGCAGTTGAAGACGGGAGTGGCGTTCTCGTTGCTGCTCCCACAGGCGCAGGCAAAACGGTCGTTGGTGAATTCGCTGCGTATTATGCACTGAGCCTTGGAAAGAAATGCTTTTACACAACCCCTATTAAGGCTCTTTCGAATCAAAAGTACTTCGAGTTTGTCGCAAAATTCGGTGAGGATAAAGTTGGATTGCTAACGGGTGATACAAGCATTAACAGTGAAGCCGACATCTTGGTCATGACTACTGAAGTCCTGCGAAATATGTTGTACGCGGGCTCAGGCACACTTAAAAATCTTGGCTATGTTGTGATGGATGAAGTCCATTACTTAGCCGATAAATTTCGTGGAGCCGTGTGGGAGGAAGTTCTCATTCATCTCATGGAGAGCGTCCAGGTAATCTCACTCTCGGCGACGGTATCTAATGCCGAAGAGTTTGGTGAATGGTTAGGAGAAGTCAGAGGCAATACACAAGTAATCGTCAGCGAGATCCGTCCAATTCCTCTTTACCAACATGTGCTTATAGGCAATCGCATGATGGATTTATTCGAAGCGCCAGGACAGATTAATCCTGAGATTCTGGCGCGTGAGCGGGAAGCAATTCGTCGTTCCTCCATTAGTAAGCACCGCCGAGGTAGGAGTAATGAAGCAAGTGAACGACTTTCGCGTGCCGATATTATTGAGAGACTTCAGCGTGAAAGTATGCTGCCGGCAATCACCTTTATTTTCTCTAGAGTAGGGTGCGACGCCGCTGTCAATCAATGTCTTCAGGCTGGCATCAGACTCACGTCTCCCGAAGAGCGCGTGGAAATTAAAGCAACGGCGCTTAAATACACAGCAAATATCGCAGTAGAAGATTTAGAAGTCCTCGGATTCACACAGTGGCTAACTGCACTAGAACGTGGAATTGCTGCACACCATGCTGGTTTATTGCCTAGTTTCAAAGGTGCCGTAGAAGATCTTTTTCAACGAGGATTGGTAAAAGCAGTCTTTGCTACCGAAACTTTGGCACTTGGAATCAATATGCCAGCACGAACGGTAGTCTTAGAAAAACTAGTTAAATATAACGGTGAAGCTCATGTACCAATAACACCGGGGGAGTACACCCAATTAACCGGTAGAGCTGGTCGCCGAGGAATCGATATCGAAGGAAATGCAGTCATTCAATGGTCTCCGACAGTGGATTCAGCTGCTGCGGCAGGCTTAGCGTCAACTAGAACCTACCCATTGCGCTCCTCCTTTGCACCGTCCTATAACATGTCGATTAATTTGATATCACGTTTTGGTCGCGAAAGAGCGCGTGGATCACTCGAATCCTCCTTCGCACAGTTTCAAGCTGACCGGGCAGTTGTTGGTTTAGCTCGGCAAATCCACAAAAATGAAACGGCAATAGAGGAGTTGATTCTCCAGGCTGCCTGCCATCTTGGAGATTTCATAGATTACGCAAGTATTCGCCGCGAAATTAAGGAAGTTGAAGTTTTACTGAGCCGGCGTGATCACAAGAAAACCTTCGATAATCGTCAGCGTTCACGGTTAGAAGGTGATTTAAGCGACTTGCGAAAATCACTACGTAATCACAGTTGTCATAGTTGTAATGAACGTGAAGAACATGCGCGCTTTGCCGAACGCGCTGGACGATTAAACCGAGAAAATGAAGGACTACGCGCGCGCGTAGATTCGCGCACCAATGTTATTGCAAAAACTTTCGACCAAATTTGCCAAGTCTTGACCCATCTCAACTACATCGAGGGTGAGAAGCCAACTGCCCAAGGAAAGATTCTGACGAAGATTTACGCCGAATCCGATCTGTTACTCACAGAATCTATTCGTGTGGGACTTTTCGATGAGCTAAACGCACCAGAGCTTTTATCGATAGTTTCATGCATGATTTTTGAATCTAGATCGGCCGAAAACCTTGCACCTAAAATGCCGAGTCCCCGGGTCTCTGCCGCTTTGACTGAGGTCATTTCAGTCTGGGCCCAATTAGAGGCCATCGAGAGTGAGTACGGCGTTAAAACTCAGCGTGAACCCGATCCAGGCTTCTGCTGGATCGCATATAAGTGGGCAAATGGAGGCTCTCTACAAAGTGTTCTCAAAGGTAGTGACATGTCGGTTGGAGATTTTGTTCGCTCTACAAAACAATTAGTTGATCTTCTTAATCAAATTGGTGGTGCCAGCGAAAAGTTGCGGCCCATATGCAAAGATGCAGTCAAACGAATTGATCGCGGTGTAGTCGCCTATTTAATGGGGGATGTATGACCTTAATGCTTTTAGATAGCGCATCTCTGTGGTACCGCGCATACTATGGAATGCCAGATACGTTGTTGGCACCAGATGGAACCCCAGTGAATGCGATTCGTGGTTACCTGGATATGACTGCTCGCTTGGTAAGCATCTATAAACCAAATCGCCTAGTGGCATGTCTGGATGGCGATTGGCGCCCAATGTGGCGCGTAGAACTTTTCCCCGAATATAAAGCTAACCGATTGGAAGAAGATGGTGACGAGGAAGAAGAGCCAGATACGCTGACACCTCAAATTCCGATTCTCCTAGATCTACTGGATTTATTTAAGATTCCCGTCGTCGGCGTAGATGATTTTGAGGCCGACGATGTTATGGCTACCTATGCAGAGGTAGAGAAGGGTCCAATTCGAATAGTCACGGGCGATCGTGATCTTTTTCAAATGGTCGATGATAAGCGCGATATCAAAGTAGTTTATTTAGCAAAGGGAGTTTCTGCACACGATCTTGTTGATTTGAAATACGTTGCAGATAAATATCAGATTCCTGGAGAGCGTTACGCACTTTTTGCAATGTTTCGTGGAGACCCCTCCGATGGTTTGCCCGGTGTTCGGGGGATAGGTGAAAAGGGTGCAGCTCTGATTGCCAATAATTTCGCTTCTGTTGAGGCGGCGTTGGCCGGTGCACATGCTGCGCATGAATCTCTGTCGCCAACGTTGGCCAAGAAAATTATTGATGGGGCTGACTATTTAAAGATTGCACCCACTGTTGTCCAAGTGGCTAGAAATGTACCCTTGCCAAAAGTTGATCTATCAATGCCAACTGCACCTGCTGATTTATCGGCTATCTATCAATGTAAGGAGCGTTACGGACTAGGTGCCAGCGTTGATCGTTTGATCAGTGCACTTGGATGGTAAATCTATTTATTAGTTTCACCAGTGGGGTTCTACTCAGCGCAGCTTTTGCACCCTTGTCCGTTTGGTGGATAGCCCCTATAGCGCTTTCGTTTCACATGTACAGTCTAAATCGAGGCACAAAACCATTTCTAAACTCCTTTGTTTTCGCTCTGGCATTTAATGCGGTAACACTGCATTGGACTAGCATCTATGTAGGCGCAATGCCCTGGATAATCCTTTTCATTGGCCAAAGTCTCATGTTCGTCCCTCTTGGTCTATCCAAGCGCCACGGAGTTTCATTTTATCCCCTCATATTTTTTATCTTAGAAGAGATACGATCCTATTTTCCGTTTGGTGGTTTTGGATGGCTAAGGCTCGCATTTTCACAGGCTGATGCCCCTTATCGTAATATTGCTGCATATGGGGGAGTAAGCGCCCTCAGCGCTACTGTTCTCTGTTCAGCATTAGTTCTCTTTACTTTTATTAATCGCAAGTTTACGTTTTTACCTTTATTACCTTTATTCATCTTGTTCGCTTCTATATCAATGAATCCAATTGGTTCGACAAAAGTTTTAATGGTACAAGGCGATGTTCCGCAACTTGGTCTAGATTTTAATTCGAGAGCTTCTGCGGTTTTTAACAATCACGTGCAAGAAACTAAGAAAGCTCTATCAACGAATAGCGAAGTCGACTTTATCCTTTGGCCAGAAAATGCGGTTGATATAGATCCATTCACCAATCAATCAGTGGGAGATACCCTGAATGCGTTCGAAAAACCACTTATAGTTGGCGCAGTCATACGTTCTCAAGGAGAGTTACGCAATGTATCTATTGCGTGGACAAAGGAGTCACAAATTGTCTATATCAAGCAACACTTAACACCATTTGGAGAATACGTCCCACTGCGCTCGATAGCCTCAAAAGTCTCACCTTTGGCACATGACATTGAGGACTTCTCTCCCGGACAATCCTCGAAAATTTTCACAATCGATCAAGCCGAGATCGCTCCGGTAATCTGTTTCGAACTTATCGATGATGAGATCCTTAGTAAGGCTGCCACCAACTCAAATCTCATCGTGGTTCAGACAAATAGTGCGACTTTTGGAAGCTCACCTGAGAGTGCTCAACAGTTAGAGATATCCAGAGTTCGAGCTATCGAGCATGGCAGAAATATTCTCTCGGTTTCAACAACTGGAATATCGGCAATAATCGATTACCGAGGCAACGTGAGTAAGAAAACTCGAATGCATCTTCCGGCTCATATTTTTGCCGACGTATCTCTTATTCGGGATAAAACACCACGGGATAAGGCTGGGCAATGGGCGTTGCTGGCCACAGGATTCTGGTTGATGCTGGTAGCCAAGGCTCGGCGTCTCACACATACCTAACGCCGATAAGTTACATTATGTAAAGTAAAGAAGAGAAATGAAAGTCTCTGACTTTTACACCTCTCCTACCGATACTCATCCAATGGCGTACAGGCACAGACCAAATTGCGATCGCCATGAACTCCATCGATACGTGAGACCGGCGGCCAATACTTCATACGTGAACCGATCGACTCCCCAGGAACTAGACCATCAAGGAGAACTGGATGCCCGCCCTTCTCGCGGGTGTACTCCCTCTCCCACTGGGTTGAGGCAACCGAGAGCGCTGTATGGGGCGCATGGCGCAAAGCAGAGGCTTCCACGCTCACCTTTGCATCAATAATCTCTTGTATCTCTGCGCGAATGGATAGCATCGCATCGATAAAGCGGTGAATCTCGGTTATATCCTCTGACTCAGTCGGTTCAATCATCAAGGTACCGGCGACAGGAAAAGACATGGTTGGAGCATGGAAGCCGTAGTCCATCAATCTCTTTGCAATATCATCAACGCTAACTCCCGAATCCTTCGTTATTCCTCGAATATCGAGGATGCACTCATGGGCTACTCGGCCATTGAGGCCGGTGTAGAGAACTGGATATGCATCTGAAAGTCGCAAAGCAATGTAATTTGCCGACACGATCGCCACTTGAGTCGCATGAGTTACCCCATGTCCGCCCAGCAAGCGAATGTAAGCCCACGAAATGGGCAAGATGCTAGCCGAACCAAATGGGGCCGCTGAGATTGGACCAGGTCCAGTCGCTGGTCCAGCTAATGTATCCATCGGATGATTAGGCAGAAAGGGCGCAAGGTGTGCACGTGAAATAACCGGACCTACTCCAGGGCCTCCTCCGCCGTGTGGAATCGCAAAGGTTTTATGCAGATTTAAGTGAGAAACATCAGCGCCAAACTTTCCAGGTTGAGCAAGGCCCACCAACGCATTCAAATTGGCGCCATCGACGTAGACCTGGCCACCAGCATCATGCACCAAGGCGCAGATGTCGGAGACAGCGGTTTCAAATACTCCATGTGTTGATGGATAGGTGATCATTAAGGCGGCGAGTTTGGAGCCATGTTCAACAATCTTGTCTTTAATGTCATCTACCGACACATTTCCATTGTCATCACACTCAACTACAACAACCTTCATTCCAGCCATGACCGCTGAGGCGGCATTTGTTCCATGAGCACTTGATGGAATAAGACATATATTTCGCGCCTGGTCTGCGCGTGAATCATGATAATTTCTAATCGCAAGTAAGCCAGCGAACTCCCCTTGACTCCCCGCATTAGGCTGAAGAGATACTGCGTCATACCCAGTGATCGCGACTAACCACTCCGATAACTGTTGAATCAACTTACGCGATCCAGCGCTCTGATCAGCTGGCGCAAATGGGTGCAGTGAAGAAAACTCCGGCCACGTGACAGCTTCCATCTCGGTTACTGCATTGAGTTTCATAGTGCATGAACCTAAAGGAATCATTGTTCGATCTAATGCCAAATCCTTATCAGCTAAATTGCGTAGATAACGCATCATCCCTGTTTCGCTGTGATTAGTATTAAATACAGGATGGGTTAAGTACTTGCTCGTACGCAGGAATTGTGAAGGGATCTTCTGCCCTACAGCATCCTTTACACCAAAAATTGAAAGCACATCAGCGAAAGTTTCTTCAGTGGTCTCTTCATCAAAGGAGACTCTCACCTCGGTATCGCTCACCCGTGCAAAATTAATGCCCAGAGCAGTCGCTTTCGCGTGAATTACACGTGCATCATCGACAGTGATGTGAACGGTATCAAAAATAACATCAGCGCTAGCCTTTGTTGCCGCATGCAACCGAGATGCAAAGCCATGTACTTTTTCTGCAATGTGTCGTAACCCAAGCGGACCATGCCACATCGCATAGAAAGCACTCATGTTTGCCAGGAGAACTTGCGCTGTACAGATATTTGACGTTGCCTTGTCGCGACGGATATGTTGTTCGCGAGTTTGTAGTGCTAATCGAAATGCAGGCCTTCCGGTTGCATCAATGCTTTGTCCCACAAGACGTCCAGGCATCGAACGTTCTAGTCCGTTACGTACCGCTAAGAAGCCAGCATGAGGGCCACCGAATCCCATAGGTACTCCGAAGCGCTGTGATGTTCCAACAGCGATATCGGCACCCCACTCTCCTGGAGCTTTCAACAGTGTTAATGCAAGTAGATCGGTAGCCGCAATGACAAAGGCATTGCGAGAGTGTGCATAATCAGCGAAGTGTGAATAATCAATCACGGTTCCCGTTGTATCTGGATATTGGAGCAAGGCACCAAAGAATTCGCCCTCATAACCATCTCGAACCACGTGCCCAGAATCAATCTCAACTACTGTGATACCAAGCGGCTTTGCACGTGTAAGAAGAACGGCCTTAGTCTGTGGATGCACATGTTCTTCGATCAAAAAAACAGCGTCATCACTGAGCTTTGACGCGCGTCTGGCAAGTGTCATAGCCTCTGCCGCGGCGGTACTCTCATCGAGCATCGATGCATTAGAGATATTAAGGGCAGTTAATTCACAGATCATGGTCTGAAAAGCAAAGAGAGCCTCAAGTCGACCTTGAGATATTTCAGGTTGATAAGGTGTATATGCCGTGTACCAAGCTGGATTTTCAAAAACATTTCGCTTGATAACTGGAGGAACTATGGTTCCATAATATCCAGTTCCTATTAGTGAACGAAAAACTTTATTCTCTGCGGCAATTAAGCGTAGCTCTGCGATTACTTCGACTTCAGTCCTCGCACTATCAAGAGCGCTTTCGACAACACCATGAACTGCGATATTTGATGGAACTACATCACGAATAAATGATTCAAGATCTGAGTATCCGAGAGCCTGTAACATAGATACTTCATCTGCTGAGGTTGGTCCTATATGTCGACGTGAAAACGCGTCGTAATCAACCATGAAAAACATCCCCTACCCGTACGGCTCCACATTGGCCTGTATGTGTAAAGAGTATGCCTTTTAAGCGCCTTTGCTCTTACGGCGTAGAGAAAGTTCATCGTTAGATTCGACACCTACTGCATGTCCACTTATCTCCCCTTGCAAGAGCGAGAGTGAACCCTCTACCTCATGCCACACCTTGCCCACTGCAATTCCGAAAACGCCTTGACCGCCAGCTAACAAGTCGATGATGTCATCGGGGCTTGCACATTCATAAATCGAGGCACCATCACTCATGAGAGTCATACTCTCAAGCTCTGTGACTCCCCTTCCGCGCAAATGATCAACGGCCGTGCGAATGTTTTGAAGTGAAACACCAGCATCCAATAACCGCTTAACAATTTTTAACACGAGAATGTCTCTGAAGCCATAGAGTCTTTGGGTTCCTGAGCCACTTGCCGTGCGCACGCTTGGTTCAACTAACAATGTACGGGCCCAATAATCTAACTGGCGATACGTAATCCCTGCCGCCGAGCATGCAGTTGCGCCGCGGTAGCCGATCTCAGTCTCTTGGGAAGTCACGTCGAGCTCGTTTCTCTTGGGGAGTGCTGATAAATCTAAGGCAGAGTAGCCATGGTTTCAATGACCGACACGGTCGAAACCTCTACTAGAGATTGAGGGTTTTACACCTAGCTGGCAAAATCCTCGGGATTTATCTCATCCAGGAACTGACGGAAGCGCTCAACCTCTTGGTTATCTTCCCCACCTTCTGCTGGAATGGCTATACCTGCATCTTCCAAGACCTTAGACGTCGCCAGAATATTGCTGTGGGTACGCAGTGCCAGTGCTATTGCATCCGATGGCCTGGCCGAGATAGTCACCGCTACCCCAGCGCTCGTGCGCAGATTCAACTCGGCAAAGAAAACTCCCTCTTCGATCTTGGTGATGTAAACCGAGGTCACAACGGCATCTAAACCCTCGATCACGTCTGCCATCAAGTCATGGGTCATAGGTCGTGGAGCGTGAACTCCTTGTTGAACAAATGCAATCGCCGTTGCCTCAGATGCTCCGACCCAGATAGGTAGAAAACGCTGACCCTCTGACTCCTTGAGCAAAATAATCGGTTGGTTTGATGGCATCTCCACCCTTACACCAACAACCTCCATCGAGATATTCATCGTCTTTACGAGCGTAGACGATGAAGACCGCCGCGTACTAAAGCTGCGTGAAGGCGAATTGAGAGTGAAGCGATCTCCTTTTGAACCTCTTCGGCGCGCGCCTTTGACTCTGAAGATTTTTGCCGAACCAGTGGCGTAATTACCTGTTCGATCAAACCTATCTCGCGATCGGCAGCCGATTTAAATGAACGCAGATGGCGAGCTTCAATTCCAAAGCTGGCCATCTCGGTGACCGCCTTGGCAATTGCTAAAGCATCGCCATCAAAGTGGCGACCTCTTGCTGCAATCAATCCATAACCTTCGAGTTCTACTAGCTGAGCCTCGAGCAAACCGCTGTGCTTAAGTAACTCTTCACGAGATAAACGCATCTCGCTTACTTCACCGAAACTACTTGGTGCCATCTCACCATCAATAGTTGCTAATGCTATTGGTGGACGTGGGGTTGACACTCCAGCGGTCTGGGACGGTGCAAGACCACGGTCCATTGCATCAAGATTATCTTTGATCACTTTCAGTGGAAGATACTGATCGCGTTGTGCCAACAGAACATATCTCAGTCGCTCTAAATCAGTGCTCGTAAATTTACGGTAGCCCGAAGGGGTTCGTTGTGGATCGATGAGGCCCTCAGATTCTAAGAAGCGAATCTTTGAAATAGTGATATCTGCAAAATCTCCACGAAGGCGATTGAGAACTTCACCAATGCTTAAGTATGCGCGAGCTGGAACGGCCATGATTACTCCCCTAATTTAGTCATAAATTTATTTTTTTATTCCTATAACAAAAAGCAGATGAAACTTTCCAATTTGAATCTCATCACCGTGCTTGAGCAAAACTTGCGTGGCCTGGACATTATTGACATACGTTCCGTTCAGAGAGCCAGCATCAGTGAGATAAAATCCCTCTGCGCCTTTTTCGATCTGTGCATGAGCACGAGAAACAGTTATGTCATCTAGAAATATTGAGCTACTCGCCGAACGACCGATAGTTGCCTTATCGGTAAGTAAGAATCGGGCGCCTTTCTGTATTCCGGTGCTGATCAGAACCATCGCTGAAACCCCGCCAGATGCGATTACCTGCGAGATAACTGCAAGGTCACTTGGTGCAAGAGAAGCTAGGTATTCATCGAGAAGACCAGCTGGGGAATGAGCTGATCCTTGTTTCGACAGATGAAGAGTGCTCGTGAGTTCGTTTTTTGACTCCACAACCCCTCCTTTACCGTCAACCTAAGGCTGACATTAAAGGTGCGGAAGAGTTTGGTCAAGCGGTAAGTGCGGCGTATTGGTTGTGATCGAGCAGATCGGCCGGCGCCTCTGATACATCAATAATGGCAAGCCATCCTGCGCCGTAAGGATCCGAGTTGATAGCTTCTGGAGTATTTGATAAGGAATCATTTATTGAGGTAACTACACCTGTTACTGGTGCAAAAATCTCAGAGACTGATTTTGTTGACTCAACCTCACCACATACGCTGCCGGCAGTTACTTTCTGGCCTACGGCAGGAAGTTGGACATAGACAATGTCACCCAATGCACCTTGCGCAAAGTCGGTGATGCCCATTGTGTAAAGATTTCCTGAAATGGAGATCCACTCATGCTCTTTGGTGTACTGCAAGCCTTCAGGAATTGATGACACGTGCGCCTCTTATCTGCGAAGTTGCTTCGCGTGCATAACCTATACCTGTAGAAATGTAGAGGGCAATGCCCCAGATAGCAAAACCCCATCCCACTACAAAGGCACAGGTACCTAAGAAATTCTCACTCTTAGCTAGAAGCAAAAAAGGAAAGGCATACAACAAATTAAAGGTCGCTGCCTTTCCTAAAAAGTTCACCTGCAAAGGAGCTCGTCCTGCGCGCTTTAATCCAACCGTGAGAAATCCCAAAATAAAATCGCGTCCTAGCAAGATAAAAATGATCCAGATCGGAACGATGTCACGAATAAGGAAAACTATGAGCGTTGCAGTTATATAGAGCCGATCAATCGCAGGATCTGCGAGCTCGCCAAAGCGCGACGTTTGATTCCATAGTCGAGCTAACTTTCCATCAAAGTAATCGGTGGCTCCCCCGATCGCTAGTACGGCGATCGCCCAACCATCGGCATGAAGCTTCAAGGTGAGGTAGATAAATAGAGGAATTCCTAGAAAACGTAAAAAAGTTAAAGCATTGGGAATCGTCAGCAGAGATCTATCCATACCTAATCCCGCTCTTTTACTCGGATCGCCACTTGAACCGGAGTGCCCGGGAAGGAGAACTCTTCGCGCAATCTCCGTTCGATGAAGCGTCGATAGGAGGCCTCGATCCAGCCACTTGAGAAGACCACGAACTTTGGAGGGGCGATCCCTGCCTGGGTTGCGTAATAGATTTTTGGCTGTTTGCCGCCACGCACTGGAGGTGGCGTAGCGCCAATAAGGGCGCCAAGGAAGGAGTTCAACTTTGCCGTCGGTACTCGTTTCTCCCAACTTGCAAGGGACGTGCGAAGCGCCGGGGCTAATCGATCTCGGTGCCAGCCTGTTTTAGCGGCCACGTTGACGCGTTGTGCCCACTCCACTTGATCCAAGTGGCGATCGATCTCGCGGTCTAATTGATCTCTGCGATCTTCATCGACTAAGTCCCACTTATTCATAACGATGACCATAGCTTTTCCAGCTTCTTCCACCATGGTGATCACGCGCAAATCCTGTTCAGTGATTGGCTCCGATGCATCCAAAACTACAACTGCAACTTCACAACGCTCAAGTGCGCTTTGCGTGCGAAGGCTTGCGTAATAATCAGTTCCTGATGCTTGATTGGCACGTTTTTTCAATCCCGCGGTGTCGATAAATCTCCAGATCGATCCTCCAAATTCAATCAACTCATCGACAGGATCTCGCGTAGTGCCTGCAACATCGTCAACAATCGATCGGTTCTCTCCCGCTAAGGCGTTAAGCAGTGAGGACTTGCCAACATTGGGGCGACCGATGAGTGCAACTTTGCGATAACCATCTTGGGTCTGCGCCCCGCCAACTTCAGGAAGTTCACTGACAATGTGATCGAGTAAATCTCCACTACCTCGTCCATGCAACGCTGAAACAAAATATGGTTCGCCAAGACCCAGGCTCCACAGTGCATGGGCTTCAGACTCCTCGCGTTCTCCATCGACCTTATTACCAACTAAAATAAGTGGCTTCTTAGCTTTACGAAGTCGCTGCACAAGAATGTCATCTTCATCTAAAGCACCAACTTGAGCATCGACGACGAATGCAAGTACATCTGCCTCTTGCATAGCAATCTCTGCCCCTGCACTTACTTGAATTGAAAGTCCATCGGGTTTGGCTTCCCAGCCGCCGGTATCCATAACTATAAAACGGCGACCGCCCCATTCGCACTCATACTGAATCCGATCGCGCGTTACACCAGGTGTGTCTTCGACAATAGCTTCTCGACGGCCAATAAAACGATTAATTAACGTTGATTTTCCTACGTTTGGTCGCCCAAGAATTGCAACAATCGGTAAACCTAAAAGTGAACGCTCGCGCAGTAACTCCCAAATTCGCTCGATCGTTTCATCTAAATCTAAATATGTAGAATCAATTTCTACGGCATCATGGGCCATTGCCAAAGGTGACACCGTACGATTTGAATCAGTCGAGTCACGGTTTTCGAGTGAACTTTTGACGTCAATCGATTTGTCTTCTAGCTCGTTTTCGCGTCGAATGGCACGCGCCTCTAAATCGGCAGTCAAGAAAATCTTCAGTGCAGCATCTGGCACAACAACTGTGCCAATGTCGCGTCCCTCAACAACGATTCCTTTTTCGGCACGATCAATAATTGTGCGTTGCACAGAAAGTAGCTCCGCTCGTATCGCTGGCATTGCACTGATACGACTAACACTTTCAGTTACTGAGTTACCCCTTATGGCATGCGTAATCAGAGTATCACCCGCAAAAACCTGAGGATCATGAGGATCCGAGACAAAACGAATTGGTTGACTCTTTAATAGTTTAAGAATTTCCTCTGCTGTCTCTAATTTATTTTCTAATGCAATCCATGTGATTGCGCGATAGAGAGCGCCCGTATCTAAATAATTCCAACCTGCGCGAACAGCTACTGCACGTGATGTGCTTGATTTTCCCGCCCCGCTTGGGCCATCTATTGCTACGACTATGCCCATGTCATGAGCCTACTTCTATTTACGAACCGGATGAACGTTCCATCCGATCGATGAAAGGTGCTGGGATAAGTGCACTGCATCAGATTCTGATAGTGCCAATGTGATCAATGCATTGAGCTGACCAGGAGAATGTTCAATAGATAAATCCTCGACGTTGACTCCAATTGCTGCGCACTCATTAAATATTGCAGCTAACTGACCTGGTTTATCATCGATCACAATGGGGACAAATGTGTATGCGCGTGCACTGCCTCCGTGTTTGCCGGGAATTCGTGAACGGCCCTTACCACCCGCTGCTATGAGCTCTTCAATAGCGAGAGGATCATCAAGAGCCTTCATCATGCGCTCAACATTGACGCGCACGCCATCGAGTACGCGAGAGATCTCTTCTCTATTTGAATAGATAATCTGCGCCCACAACTGTGGATCCGATGCCGCGATTCTCGTTGTGTCGCGCAGCCCCTGACCTGCCAGCTCCAGCCATGATTCTTGCGCCGACTCCAGCGACATCGCAGTTAGGGAAGAGATTATCTGTGGAAGATGTGAAGTCACGGCAACTGCTCGATCATGCTCTGAGGCATCTAGTGTTATTGCCGTAGCTCCTAAGAGGGTTATAAGTTCACAGACACGTTCAAGTCTCGCCGGATCACACTCGGCGGTGGGAGTGAGAATCCAACTGCGGGTAAGAAAAAGGTCACCACGCGCAGATTGTGCTCCCCCAATTTCACGCCCAGCCATGGGATGCGTCGGCACAAACTGCGACAAAGGAAGCTGAGAATTCTTAATGTGAACTAGAGGTTCAACTTTAACGCTACCAACATCCATAAATGTCGAGTTTGGGTTTAACACATATTCGCGATCAATGACTAACGGGAGCGAGTGGGTAGGAAGCGCAAAAACGACGAGCTGCGGTGAGGTTACTGAGGCTGACTGGGCAAGATCTCGGGCAAGGCTCTGTGTGTGCTCATCGCTATCAAGTAGATCTACAGCGACTCCTTTAGCCCTAAGCCCTAAGGCGATAGAGGTACCGATTAATCCAGCGCCGACTATTCGAACGCGCTCAAGGCTCACTGCGCGATATCGCGGCGCAGAGACTGGGCGCCATGAAGGTAGATGTGAGAAATCTTCTCTTGAGTCACGCTCGTTGTGCAGTGCATCATCACTCGGACAGTTTTATCTAGAGCCCCTGGAACATCGACTTCTACCGCGCCTAGAAGCGGAACCGACTCAAAACCAATTTCGCGACAGGCCGCGGCCGGAAAGGCGGCGGTTAAGTCGGGTGTGGAGGTAAAAATTACAGAGATGACATCACTGGGAGTCAATGAGTTAGAGCGCATCATCGCCTGGACCAGCTCTTTGACCCCAGCCCCGATAGCCTCAGGCGTATTAGCCGTTACCTGCACGGCGCCTCGAATAGCACGCATTGTCATGGGCTAAGCCTACCTTTCTCTGAACTCTTAGGCGTGCATTTAAATCTCTTTTAACATTTTAGTTAATAAAACGATAAACCTATTTTACTACTTTTTGTAATTGTCATCTCTGGAATCTGCCTCCTAAACTACGAACCTTAATATCGATTTATCGTTTCTCAGTAGGTCATACCAGCACAGATTTTGTCGATAAAGAACTATTAGCAATTTATTGTCGATAAAGAGGTAAATCTATACTGTAGCAAATATAGACATATCGTTAAATTGTTATAACTTTAAGACGTTACGTAGATTTAGCAATTCACCAGAATTCAAATCTCTCCAACGACCTTCGGGAGTATCTCCCAACGAGATAGGTCCAAACTTAGTTCTGATCAATCGAAGGACGTCTACCTCTACCGCCTCCATGAGTCGTCTAATAATGTGATATCTGCCTTCATGGATTGTGACCTCTATCCATGTCGGCGAGAGCTCTTTAAAATTCAAAACTCGGCCCATGCCATCTTCAAGTTCTATTCCTTTGAGTAGTGTTTTTTCAACTCCGGTAGGCAGTTTTCCGTCGAAGTTAATGATGTAGGTCTTTTCCAACCCAAAGGAAGGATGGGTCGCCCTGAAGGTTAAATCCCCGTCATTTGTGAGAAGAATTAGCCCTTCAGAGTCCTTATCGAGCCGCCCTACATGGAACAAACGCTCTTTGCGTAGGTCAATAAAGTCGCTTAACGATGGGCGCCCATCCGGGTCAAACATCGTAGACAAAACACCTTTTGGTTTATGAAGTGCAAGATAAGACTTAGTCATTGAACGTGTAATTGTCTCACCATCAACTGCCACTTTAACTAAAGCTGGGTCAAATTTCGATCCCATTTCACGGATTGCGACTCCATCGACCGTGACACGGCCGGATTCAATTAACTCATCAGCACCGCGACGGCTTGTAATACCGGCATCTGCGATGATCTTATTAAGGCGTATATCGCCCATGGCTATCCTCCCGACAGTCAAGGCGAGATTCTAGCGTGTGACCTACTCGCTTAGCGAATCCAATATCTCATCTAAGCCATCAAGGTTTGGCAGATATGGGGCTAGAGCTGGGAGATCCTCCAGGGAGTTCAAGCCAAGGCGTTCAAGGAAGTATGACGTTGTGCTGTACAAAATAGCGCCAGTCTCATGCTCCACGCCAGACTCTTCGACTAATCCACGTGTGATAAGGGTCTTCATGACCGCTTCCACATTCACGCCGCGAATCGCTGATACTCGAGCTCTGGAGACAGGCTGACGGTATGCAACCACCGAAAGGGTCTCGAGTGCTGCTTGAGTCAGGCGTGATTGTTGGCCATCTAGAACAAATTTTTCGACGACGGAGACGTACTCGGCGTTGCTGTAGAAGCGCCATCCCCCGTTGATCTTCTTCAAAGCGAATCCGCGCTCGTCATAACTAGTGCAGAGCGTTGCCAGGGCCATCTCGATCTCATCGACGCTCTTCTCCAGAACCTGAGCAAGGACTACCTCAGTCACTGGCTCATCAACGACCATAAGAATCGCCTCGATGGAACGCTCAACCTCACCATTAGACATTTTCGCCACTTTCATCCGATTCTTCCAGAACGACAGGGATATCAAACTCATCCGTAACTTCAACCTCGCCCGACTCTGAGCCAGTCCAGGAGATCTGTAGCTCGCCAAGGGCTATTACCTGGTTGAACCTTAGGACGCCTTGACGGTATAAATCTAGAAGAGCGAGAAAACGGGCTACCACGACGAGCGTGTTTTCCGCGTCTGAGACGAGATTGCGAAAGCTCAATGACTTGGACTTACGCAGAGCCTCGACCACGTGCCTAGACTCCTCAGCAACGCTGACAAGAGGCAGGTGAAGGTGCTCTATGCCCACTAGCGGAAGGGTTTTAGGGGTAAGAACACGCTCAGCGATTGCAGCGAATCTCGCCGCTCCAACTCCAATCAACACTTCTGGTAAGAGTGCGCTCAGCGCAGGATCAAGTGCGACGACGCGAGCAAAACTTCGATCTGCTTGGGCGATGCGCTCGCTAAATGTAGCGGCGATCTCCTTAAATGCCCGGTACTGCAAGAGACGGGCAAAGAGAATATCCCTAGCCTCTAGTAGAGCTAAGTCCTCTTCATCCTCAACCTCGCCACTTGGGAGAAGCCTGGCGGCCTTTAAATCTAACAGCGTAGCCGCTACGACCAAAAACTCCGTAGCTTGATCCAATCGCCAGCCCTCACCGGATAGCTCCAGGGCGCGGATAAAAGAGATGAACTCATCTGTGACAAGACTCAAAGAGATCTCGGTAATCTCCATTTTGTGGCGAGAAATAAGGCCCAACAAAAGATCAAAGGGGCCATCGAAGTTATCTAGATGGACGGAGAATCCGCCCCGGCCAGCGGTATGTACATCGGTGGCCGCCTCCATAGATACATCCATACGCGCACCTTACTTCACTACTTGCTCAAGCCCATGTGCAACGCGTAGGCTCCGAGCCATATCTAGAAAGAGGTTTGACGTTTGAGCGCTAAATCGACAATTCGCGAAGAAGTCTCTACGACTTCCACTCTCTTAGGCAAGGCTGCTAAAAAGTTCGATGTGCCAGCTGCCATTACAGAGCACGGACAAGCCAAAGTCGTAGCTGTTTTTAACCAAAAAGGTGGCGTGGGTAAGACGACTACGACGATTAATCTCGGTGCAAGTTTGGCTGAACTCGGTCGACGCGTCCTTCTTGTCGATTTTGATCCTCAAGGCGGGCTCTCGTTAGGTCTTGGCGTCAATGCGCACTCTTTGCCACTTGAGCAGACGGTGTATTACGCACTAATGACGCCAACTGCAAACGTCGACACGATTATTTTAAAATCACTCGTTCCAGGTCTAGATTTTTTACCAGCGAACCGCGATTTGGGTACTGCTGAAACGACATTAGGCGCAGAAATTGGTGGCCAGCAATATTTAAAGCGTGCCCTCGCATCACTTCGCGACTATTACGACGTGATATTAATCGACTGTCAACCAACAATGGGTCAGCTAACGATTAACGCGCTCGTCGCCGCAGACGAAGTTATCGTGCCGTTGCAATGTGAGTACTTTGCCCTTCATGGCTTTATCGAACTTAAAGGAAATCTTGATAAAGTAAAAACATTCTTGAATCCAGATTTACACCTCATCGGAATTCTTGCCACGATGTACGACAAAAAAACTTCGCATAACCGACAAGTCCTCGAGAGAATTTTAGAACAGTTCCCAGATGATGTATTTGAAACAATTATAGCTAAGACGATTCGCTTCCCAGAGACAACTGTTGTTGGGGAACCGATTACTACTTATGCAACGTCATCAGGTGGAGCTGCTTCATATCGCAGGCTTGCACGTGAACTAATCGCCAGAGGAGGCGCACGATGACCCGTAGAGCAAATCTTCCAGGAGCTGATGAGCTTTTTCGTTCAAATGCCCCAGCACTCAGTGCTGTTCCAGCATCACAAGAGAGCATTGCTCCCCTAGTTCCACCGGCAATAGCAACACCTAAATCACCGTCAGTGAAAAAAGGTGTGCGTTCGATTGCACGCCGCAGAGTAACAACAATTGATCGTTCACCATCTGGTCGTGAGCGACATGATGAAAAGATTACTGTCTATCTCTCAGCCGATGAGCTGTTTGATTTGGATCAAGCCCGTCTACTTCTTCGTGGAGATCTCGGACTTGCTGCTGATCGTGGGCGTATAGTCCGCGAATCCATCGCCGTGATTATCGCCGATTTAGAGGCTAAGGGTGATCAAAGTATTCTTGCGCGCAGATTGCGTGGGCTTTAATACTTCGATATTTAAGCTCGTGGATGGGACATTGAGTAACTTTCACGCACTTTATCTATCGTAATCAATGTGTAGATCTGAGTAGTCGTCACGGATGCGTGTCCAAGCAGCTCTTGCACCACACGAATATCTGCACCTCCATCAAGCAAATGAGTTGCATAAGAGTGTCTAAAAACATGTGGGGAAACTTTGCCTTCAAGGCCAACTGCATCAGCTGCTTTTAGAACAATCGTCCATGCCGATTGACGAGTGATTCGCCCACCGCGTGAATTGAGAAATAACGCCGAATTGGTTTTAGAATTTTTTGCAGCAAGCATCGGTCTCAACCGGACTTTATAGTCATCAATGGCCGCGGTAGCAAAACTACCTAATGGAACGATTCGTTCTTTTGATCCTTTGCCGCGCAATTTTAACGTGGTCACAGCTCCATCAGCACTCTCCATGATGGAAATATCATTTATGTTGATTCCAACAAGTTCACTGACTCGCGCACCGCTGCTATAGAGGATTTCAACCATCGCACGATCGCGAAGTGTAATCACATCGCTCTCACGATGTGATGCTTCAATCAAGCTTAAAATCTCAGAGATAGACAGGGCTTTGGGTAGCTTTCTATTAGCCTTTTTACTGAGTGTATCAAGGGTTGGATTTGGCACCGTAAATTCCTGAGTTACATATTTAAAAAACGAGCGCAGTGTCGAAATTATCCGATTTATACTTCCATCACTCATTCCAGAAATCCGCAATGAGACTTCAAATTCAGTAATTGTTTCGCCCGTCACGTTATACAAATCGTCATCAGAAAGAAATTGTGCAAACTTATGAAGATCACGCCGATATGCCGCAATCGAATTGTCAGCTAGCCCACGTTCGATGACACAGTAATTTAAAAATGCCTGTGTTGTTACCTCACAGCGTAGCGCTGGCATATCCATGTGCTTGTGCTACTGCCTGATAATAGACTTTGCCTTCATGGACGTTGAGCCCTTTTGCTAAATCCTTGTCTCTGACACACGCCTCGCGCCAACCGTTATTTGCAATCGAAAGCGCATATGGCAGCGTGGCATTCGTTAAGGCATACGTCGATGCAACCGGTACTGCTCCCGGCATATTTGCCACACAGTAGAAAATAGAGTCGTGAATTTTGTAGGTAGGCTCGGCGTGGGTTGTTGGCCGTGAATCTTCAAAACATCCACCTTGATCAATTGCTATATCAACTAAAACTGAGCCGGACTTCATAGTTTTCACTAAAGCATTTGAGACAAGCTTGGGGGCTTTAGCTCCATGTACAAGTACCGCGCCAATTACTAAATCAGCTAATCGCACCTCTCGCGAAACCGCATGTGCCGTGCCGATCAGAGTTTTAATTCGACCGTTATAGATAGTGTCGATGTATTGCAGGCGATTAATTGAGCGATCGATGACAACTACATCTGCGCCCATACCCATAGCAATGACAGCTGCATTAAGCCCAGCAACTCCACCACCGATAACAACAACACGGGCCGGAGCCACTCCTGGCACTCCCCCTAAAAGCACACCTCTCCCACCGTGTGGTTTTTCTAGTGCAGTTGCCCCAACCTGTGTTGCGAGTCGGCCGGCTACTTCACTCATTGGCGCAAGAAGCGGAAGAGCTCCATTGACTTCGACAGTTTCATAAGCGATTGCAGTGTTTCCCGATGCAATCAGAGCATCCGTGCATAGTTTAGATGCAGCTAAATGTAGATACGTAAAGAGAATCTGACCACGGCGCATCTTTAAATACTCGATCTCAATCGGCTCTTTTACCTTCAAAATGAGTTCAGCTTGTGCCCATACGTCATCGGCCGATGAAACAATAGATGCTCCGGCTTGGATAAAATCTAGATCAGAGATAGCCGAACCAAGACCTGCTCCGCTCTCTACTATTACGCTGTGACCAGCACCAACAAGTTCACTTGCTCCTTCAGGGGTTAAAGCAACACGGGATTCTTGGCTCTTAATCTCTTTCGGAACTCCAACAATCATATGCATTAGCCTTTCGCTGCTACCGCCGCTGCGATTAATCCAACAAACAATGGATGAGGTCGAGTTGGGCGAGATCGAAGCTCTGGATGAGCTTGCGTACCTACGTAGTAAGGATGCACTCCTTTAGGTAGTTCCACAAACTCCACCAAATCCTGAGTTTTGTAAAAACCAGAGAATACTAAGCCCGCAGATGCAATCTGATCCCGGTACAGGTTATTGACTTCATATCTGTGTCGATGACGCTCAGATATCTTAAGAGAGGCATATGTTGTCGCGACAACCGAGCCTGCAAGTAAGTCGGCCTGATACAGACCAAGTCGCATGGTGCCACCCATATCTTGCTTGCCGGCAACGATCTCGCGCTGATCATCCATTGTTGCGATGACAGGAGTTCCCGAATCGGAAAACTCTGCTGAAATGGCATCGCTGATTCCAGCTAAGTTTCGTGCCGCTTCGATCACCATGCATTGCAAGCCAAGGCACAATCCCAATGTTGGAATCTTATTTTCACGGGCATAACGAAGAGCTCCAACTTTGCCTTCAATACCTCGAATTCCAAAACCACCTGGAACGCATATGGCGTCAACATCTTTGAGATTCTTGGCGGCCCCATCAGGAGTTGCGCACTCGTCACTTGGAATCCAGACGATATCAATCTTTGCTTCATTAGCGAATCCACCAGCACGCAACGCTTCAGAGACCGATAGATAGGCATCGGGTAGATCTATGTATTTTCCAACTAATCCAACTCGGATATGGTGCTTTGGATGATGCACTTTTTCGAGCAGGGCATCCCACTCTCCCCACACAACCTCGTGACTTTCAAGACCAAGTCGCTTCACAACATAGGCATCTAAGCCCTCTGCATGTAAAACTTTAGGAATGTCATAGATTGATGGGGCATCCACCGCCGCGACAACTGCCGCTAAATCTACGTCGCACATGAGTGAGATTTTTTTCTTTACCGATAGTGGTATCTCGCGATCAGATCGCAAAACAATTGCATCAGGTGCGATACCAATACTGCGTAAGGCTACAACGGAGTGTTGCGTCGGCTTAGTTTTGAGTTCTCCCGATGGACCAATGTACGGAACCAATGAAACATGAAGATAGAAAACATTATCTCGTCCGACTTCTTGACGAATTTGTCTGGCAGCTTCTAGAAAAGGTTGTGACTCGATATCTCCAACAGTGCCGCCGATCTCTGTTATCACCACGTCAATATCGGGCGCGGCCATAGCGCGAATGCGCTCTTTAATCTCATTTGTAATATGTGGAATAACTTGAACAGTCTCACCTAGATATTCACCGCGACGCTCTTTTGCAATCACTCGGGAGTAGACCTGACCGGTAGTGACGTTGGCCGAACCATGTAGATTTGTATCAAGGAAACGCTCATAGTGACCAATATCTAAATCGGTTTCAGCCCCATCGTCAGTGACGAAAACTTCACCGTGTTGAAAAGGATTCATAGTGCCAGGATCCACATTGAGGTATGGATCTAATTTTTGCATCGTTACGCGCAAACCTCTGGCTACTAACAACCTGCCAAGTGATGAGGCGGTGAGTCCTTTGCCAAGTGATGAGGCGACTCCGCCGGATACAAATAAATGCTTAGTTACATGAGGTTGGCCCATGGAAGACAAACCTATCATTGGTTCAGGGTGAGCAGTTACCGCTTCAAAGAAAGCAGCTCGGCGGCGTGTTCTTTGGCGCTTTGTGAGCCTTCAAGCCCAGCCAGCATGCGGGCAATCTCGGTCAAGCGTTCATCACCATCAACTGCACGCACATCACTTTGGCTCACAGATCCATCGCTATTTTTATTGACGACGAAATGCGAATCTGCCCAGGCTGCGACTTGCGGTAGATGAGTGACAACTATTACTTGAGCATGTCTAGACAGCGCGTGCAAGCGTCGTCCGACTTCGATTGCGGCTTTACCGCCTACTCCGGCATCTACTTCGTCAAAAACATATGTACCCACTGGATGCGTAGCCGCGATGACAACTTCTAAGGCCAACATGACACGTGACATTTCTCCGCCGCTAGCGCCTTTTGCTAACGAGACAAGCGGAGCCCCTTTGTGCGCACTGAGTTGCATGACAATTTCATCACATCCTGTGGCAGTAAAATCTGATTCTTTAACCGCGGTGTAATCGGGTGAGTTAATGTGAATATTCATTGCGGTATGTGGCATCGATAATTGTTGAATTTCCGTGGTGACTTTTGCACCTAATGATGTTGCCGCATTAACTCGAGAATCTGTCAGTGCGCGCGCCGACATTAATAAAACTTTCTTAACGTTGACTAACTCCTTTTCAAGTACGGCTAACTTCTCATCTCCACCTTCAAGATCTGCAATGCTCTCAGTCGAGACTGCATATTGTCGCAAGAGTTCATTGACCTCATCTTCGTGAGATTGTGAACCCCCAAATTTCTTGATCAGAATATTGATCTCCGATTTTCGTGCTTCCAAGAAATCTAAACGAACGGGATCGGCTTCAAGTGATTCCACATACGAAGACAGCGTTGTGTTGGCATCTTCTAATAAGTAGAAACTTTCGCTCAGAACGCTAAAAATCGCCTCCAATGAGGGGTCCTTACTGCGCGCATACTCTATCGTTCTTCGGGCAAAGCCCAGCGTAGTTAGCGCTCCCGTCTGCTCATCTACTAGCGCCTCATGCGCCTGTTGGCTGGCTATCCGCAACTCCTCGACGCTAGACAAACGCGCTATCTCAATCTCAATCTCTGCATATTCTCCGGCAACGAGATTCAGTTTTTTCATCGCAGCTGCGAACTCGCGCAAACTAGCAAGGGCTGAATCTTTTGCATCAATACTCTTTTTAAATGCCGCAATTCGCGATTTGAGTTCTTGATACGTTTCAAGTGAGGATTTGTAGTGCGTTAGCGCAACCTCAATCTCTTGACCACCGAAGCGATCGAGGAGTTCACGTTGTCTGGAAGACTTACCTATTTTTATATTGGCTGCCTGTGCATGAACTTCGACAAGATGTTCACTGAGCGCAGTGAGCACGCTGACGGGTACGGCGATTCCATTGGCACTGGCCTTGCTTTTTCCGTCGCTGGTTACGGATCGGGTAATTATCACTTGCCCATCTTCAATAATCGCGCCAGAGTCCTCGAAATTGGAGGCCAGATTATTGGCAACCCGAAAGCGTCCGCTAGCGACCAGACGTTCACTTCCAATTCGCACTAATGCGCTGTCGCTTTTCCCACCTAAAATTAAGTTAAGTGCACTCAGGATCATTGTTTTACCAGCACCAGTCTCACCCGTTAAAACCGTGAGGCCAGGAGAAATCTCTAGTGAAGCGTTATCGATTACTCCTATAGAGCGAATAGTAATTTCCTCTAGAAAAGAGCGATCACTCACCGCGCCAGCCCTCAACAGGGAGTTTAAATTTTGCTACAAGCCGATCACTAAATAAAGAGTCGCCCAAGTGTGCAAGTTGTACGTAGCTTGGATCTTTGGTTATGTGGACGCGATCGCCTTTGTGCAGATTAAAATTGCGCAAAGAATCAGCTGACAATAAAGCTTGACGAGATTCAATGCGGACGACGATTTCAGACTTAGGTGAAATTACTAGCGGGCGTGAGAAAAGTGCGTGGGCCGAGTTCGGTAGAACGACAAGAGCGTCAACTTCAGGCCAGACGATTGGGCCACCCGCTGAAAACGCATAGGCCGTTGAGCCTGTTGGTGTTGAACAGATGAGACCATCACAACCCCATCTGGAAATAGGCCGGCCATCGATTTCAAGAAAGAGCTCCACCATAGTTGCATGTTCGCGCTCAACTATTACTTCATTGAGCGCCCATCCAGCAGCGACTTCATTTTCATCACGAACTACAACATACTGTAAAGTCATTCTGGGATCGATGACATATGACCTATCGGAAATTGAAGAAACTATCGTTGCACGATCTACTTTCTCTACCTCAGCCAAGAAACCTACATGGCCGAGATTCACCCCCAGCAATGGAATTTGTTGCGTTCGAGTAACTTCGGCGGCGCGCAACATTGTGCCATCTCCCCCAAGCACTACTCCAACTTCTAACTCCGGTAGTTGCTCAAACGTGCAATTAGTTACTCCATCCAACTTCACATCAGAGATAGTGAGAACATTAAAACCAACATCTCTGAAATCATCGGCGATTTTCTGTGCGGCATCCAGGGCCTCTGCACGGTTGGGATTACACACGAGAAGTAGATTTCTCACTGAGGACCTGCCGCAATCGCATTATCTAAAGCGGAGTGCTCAATCTGATCTGCGCCTCTGCGAAGCCATAGAAAATACTCAACATTGCCAGCCGGACCTGGCAAAGGACTGGCCGCGATTCCCAAAGTTCCAAGGCCGACGTCATAGGCTGAATCGGCGACTTCGATTACAGCTGCTTTACGCAGAGCTGGATCGCGAACAACACCACCTGCACCTAAACGTTCACGACCTACTTCAAACTGAGGCTTCACCATGACAACAAAATCAGCACCGGGCTTTGACACTGCAGCCAATGCAGGAAGAACCAGCGTGAGTGAGATAAAACTTAAATCTGCCACCACTAAATCAATAGGCTCACCGACTAATTCACCGGTTAAGTGGCGAATATTTGTCCGATCTAAAACACTGACACGTGGATCTTGTCGAAGCGACCACGCAAGTTGTCCATACCCAACATCAACTGCTACAACGTGTGCGGCATGTCGGCGCAAAAGAACATCGGTGAAGCCACCCGTCGATGCACCAGCATCTAGGCATCGTCGACCATCAACAATGACACCAGCAAAACAATCTAACGCTCCAGCTAACTTATGTCCGCCTCGGGAGACAAAATCATCACGCTTGCCGGCTAACTTAATTGAGGTTTCTGCATCGACCATGGTGGCGGGTTTAGTCGCAGGGATTCCATTGACTAGAACCGATCTCGCCTCAATTAAATCCGAAGCGTTCTCACGCGAGCGTGCGAGCTCGCGTCGAACAAGTTCGGCATCAAGTCGAATCTTCATTACAGCTTCTACTTCCTACAGGCCATCAATCGAGGACAAAGCCGACGATAACTTCTGGTGCAGCTCCTCAAATCTCTGAGCATGGTCATTGACATCCATGGCATCGATCTCGTGAAGCTCACTTCGCACAGCTTCAACTAAATTTTCATCGCTTACTCTCTGTGGTTCATTCTCCACTTACTTACCTGCTTTCTTGGCGGAAGACTTCTTCGCAGCCTTTTTCTTGGTGGCAGGCTTTGCAGATGGAGATTTCTTTGCCCTCTTTTTAGTTGCGGTAACCTGTGGGCTTGTGTTTTTCAGACGCGCGACTTCTTCTTTCAGCGCTTCGAACTCACCACGTTTGACAAAACCCATTTTTGAGACTGAGCGCTCGACTTCATCTTCAATCTTCACTTTCAACGCTTCTCCACCTTCACGTAACCATTGATTAACCGTAGAGGCGACCTCAGTTGCACTTTTGTCGCCATCTGTCACTTTCGAGAGATACGTGCGAAGTGTCGCAAAAATATCGTTAGCCATAGAGGCAGTCTATCTAGATTCGCACTATCTCAGCTGCTTCAACCTGCCAACGGCTTGCTACTCCGGCTGGAGTTTGCCAAAAGCGTCGATGAACCGATCCGGAAATCTCAATCCATTCCTGAGATTTCAGCGTGAGGGCTAAGCGCCTAGATTTGTAACTCCACGCCGCTATATCCAGCGTATCTACGCCTTCTCGACCAGCTCTAGTGATAATTACTCTGAACTCAACAACTTTGTCACCGCTTGGCAGTTCTTTTTCGATGGCAGGGCATGAGACTCTGCCGCGGAGCATTACATCATTGAGTGATACATCAATATCCTCATCACGTGCTTGGATAGTTTTTTTTACCATTGAGGCCTCCTAGTTGGGAGGTATCAGAGTGCTCGCGTGCACTGACGTCTACTGCACCGTCCGTTGTGGAGTTGTGCATAAGCTGCGATTCCTAGAGCTCGGCGCGCTCCTGTGCATCAGTACTTTCTTCAGGATCAACGTCGGCACATTTGATAAACCATTCGCGCGCCTCACTTACTCGCCCAGCAGTAAAAAGTGCATCGGCATATGCATAACGAAGTCGAACGGCCCACTCCTCACTTTCGTTGGACAGCTCTTTGCACGTGAGAGTGACAACAGCGGCTTCAAGTTCGCCTAAATCTCTGCGGGCACCGGCTGCCACGATTCGCATTTCAATCTCTTCTGGTTTTGCTAAACGTTTTACCTCGAGTGAACCCGCTAAAGCTAAGGCTTTTAAAGGGTTTTTAAGTCCACGTTCGCAGTCGGCCATCACGGGCCACATGGTGACATCTCCTGAAATACGGTGTGCCGCACGAAGTTCCTTTAATGCTATTTCATAAAAACCAGCTCGGTATGCGGCGTAGCCTGCTGATTCGCGGACAACAGCTAAGCGACCTGCATGATGAGCAGCTGCGACTCCATGTTTGTGTGCAAGGAGCGGATCACTATCTGCATATAAAGCTAAACACTCTAGATGTCGTGCAACTACCTTTGCATTCTCAGCAGATAACGATAAAAGTTCTGCACGTAAAGATTTATCTAACTCTTCACCAGTAATCTCTTCTGGAATATCTGGCTCAAAAATTCGTGGACGTAACCTTGATTGATCTCGCTCCATGGGTGCCGGTCTTGTTCCGCGTACATCGCTGCCATCGCGTGTTTGACGTGGCGCTCCAGCTCTTTGTGAAGATCCACCACGTGCCGGTAAATCCTCACGTCGGCGTGCACTATTTGGCCCAGATGGCTTTGATGCGCGAGGGTTGCTCGGACGATCAGATGCTGGACGTGAGTTTCTACGCTCTTCCATTGTGATCTCCTTTGTACAAAATTATCTATGCGTATTAGTTTAGAGAAATAAAAAAGGGGCGCTCGTTAAAGCGCCCCTTTTTATAAAAGAAGTCCGGCGACGTTCTACTCTCCCACAAGGTCACCCGTGCAGTACCATCGACGCTGAGAGGCTTAACTTCCGGGTTCGGAATGGGACCGGGTGTTTCCCTCTCGCTATGGTCGCCGAAACACTATTGAGTTTTCGGTCTAGATAAAAAGGGGTCAAAGCCTTTTTATCTGTTTGCGGATCTCGAGACCGTATCTCGAGAGCCACACAGTGGACGCGTAGCAACTTTGTAGTTAAATCCTCGGCCTATTAGTACCGGTCAGCTCCAAGTCTTACGACTCTTCCACTTCCGGCCTATCAACCCAGTCGTCTAGCTGGGGGCCTTACCTG